>Ga0268294_1011_pt1 | contig 225596 bp, 239 predicted proteins | sample MetS3V5B_FD_191342 | JGI IMG/M metagenome (GOLD analysis project Ga0268294, IMG submission 191342) | Soil microbial communities from Anza Borrego Desert, Southern California, United States - Methylocaldum S3-V5B | ecosystem: Environmental > Terrestrial > Soil > Desert | place: USA: California...
CAGGTTCGATCCACGCTTCCTCCCCACGGTCGGTCGCCCTTCCGCAGTTGCGCTTCACTTCGCTCGCCATGACCAGCTTACGGTGGGACTTCCACCCACAAGAATGCGCCCATGCTGGGCGCACAACCGAAATACCAGCCGCCTCGGCGGCTGGTATTCGCAGTTCATTCAAGACACCGAATGGAAAGACGGGTCGCAATCGTCGTTCCGGGTGTAGAGACGGCCAGACTCTGAAACCGGCCATCATGTTCAAGATTAAGTGAAGATTTCCCACGAATCAATCACGCGGATACTCTTGGCCGTGAGTTTTTTGCGCCTCATCCCATCGCAGAGGCGCAGATGCGTTTCACTTACTCGTTCTGGGCGCAACCCAGAGGTCGTTTTGTAGACTTCTCACGCATTTTGGTTGGAACGTTCCGCCTTTGAAGGGATTTGTACCTTCGACGACGCGATCATTCGCATCGCTTCGTTATTTCGAAAGAGGAAAGGACAGGAAATGAAGACCTATCTTACTTCCAGTATTGCCGCTCTCGTCATTTCGGCTGGATTTGCAGGCGCCGCGGGCGCCCAGGACATGTACTCCAATCCTGAAGGCATCCCGCAGTCCCCGCCGACCATCCAGCAGTCCCGCGGCCAGGATGTTGACACCATGTCGACCGGCAGCATCGTCCGTTATGGCACCAGCCCCTCCTGGAATGGCAGCACGGGCGGCAATGCCGATCTCGACGGCGGCCAGGATGAAGGCGACTATTACGACGGCGCATACCGCCCTCATAATTAAGCATTTGCTTCAAGGCACCGCATCCCGCGCTGGTCGCAAGCAATGTGCGAGGACGCCAAGCGATAAAAGAAAGCCGGCTTTCCAGGCCGGCTTTTTCATTGGTGGGGTGTGTTGCGTTCGATAGGGCGGCGATCCTCCGGCGGTCCTCGATCGACCCCTTGTCTTCGCCGTCAATCATTCTGAACTGAAAATGAATCTGCCCCTCAGCCCGTGTTCAGTGCGCCGCCTTCATTCTGCCGCCATTGGGACCGGGAGAAGACCATGGCCATTCTTGCACGCCGCCTGACAATCATCACGCTGATCATGACGATCTTCGCGCTCGCTTTCGTAGCGCTGGTGGAGCAGCCTGCGCGGCGGGAGTTGCGCGTGCATCTTGGAACCAATGCGCCCTGCTATCACCCCGCGACGCCGGGTTGTGTCGCATCGCTTTAGCGGGTCCGGCAGGAGAGCGACGCGAAACAGGGGAGCGTCGTTTGATTGTCAGAAAGTTCCCACTATAATAGCGCATGAACACACGAATCTTTTCACTCTCCCCCCTCCCCTTCATCAGCCCCAGCGCCCTGGAACCCCAAGTATTCGACAATCCGGTCGAAGCTGTGGATGCGCTGACCGCGCTTTACGAACGCAACACGCAATTCCTGATCGATGCGTTCGGCAGCCTCGCCAAGGGCGCGGCCGTTACCGGCCGCTACCGCGCATGCTATCCGCAGGTCAGCATCGAAACGACCTCGTTCGGGCATGCCGATTCCCGCCTTTCCTACGGGCATGTCGCAGCGCCCGGCATCTACACGACGACGATCACCCGACCGAAACTCTTCCGCCATTATCTGAAGGAACAGCTCGGCCTGCTGATGCGCAACCACAGCGTTCCGGTGACCGTGTCTGAATCTGCGACGCCTATCCCACTGCATTTCGCCTTCGGCGAGGGCGCCCATGTGGAAGCGTCAGCGACAAGCTCGCTTGCGGATCTCTCCCTGCGCGACCTGTTCGACACGCCCGACCTCAACAACACCGACGACCTGATTGCCAACGGGGAATACGAGGCCTTGCCGGGCGAACCCGCCCCGCTTGCACCATTCACGGCACAGCGCATCGACTATTCTCTGGCCCGCCTCAGCCACTATACGGCCACCAATGCAGACCATTTCCAGAATTTCGTGCTCTTCACGAACTATCAGTTCTACATCGACGAATTTGCCGCCTGGGCGCGCGAGCTGATGGCCAAGGGTGGCGAGGGATATACCGCCTTCGTTGAACCGGGCAACATCATCACCCCAGCAGGCAGCGACAAGCCCGACACACCCGGTACGGTCCGCATGCCGCAGATGCCTGCCTATCACCTGAAGAAGAAGGGCCATGCCGGGATTACGCTGGTCAATATCGGCGTCGGCCCCTCGAATGCCAAGACGATCACAGACCATATCGCCGTGCTCCGCCCGCATGCCTGGCTCATGGTCGGCCATTGCGCAGGACTGCGGAACAGCCAACGGCTCGGCGATTACGTGCTTGCCCATGCCTATGTGCGCGAAGACCACGTACTCGACGACGACCTGCCGGTCTGGGTGCCGATCCCGGCGCTTGCCGAGGTGCAGCAGGCGCTGGAAAGCGCGGTCGAGGAAGTTACCGGCTACCAGGGCTTCGAACTGAAACGCATCATGCGTACCGGCACCGTCGCGACGATCGACAACCGGAACTGGGAATTGCGCGACCAGCGCGGACCGGTCAAGCGGCTGTCGCAATCACGCGCGATCGCGCTGGACATGGAATCGGCAACGATCGCTGCAAACGGCTTCCGCTTCCGGGTGCCTTACGGGACGCTGCTCTGCGTTTCCGACCGGCCGCTGCATGGCGAACTGAAGCTGCCGGGAATGGCGACGGCATTCTACCGCACCCAAGTCAGCCAGCATCTGCAGATCGGCATCCGCGCCGTGCAGAAGCTCGCCGCCATGCCGATCGAAACGCTGCACTCACGCAAGCTCCGGAGCTTCTACGAGACCGCGTTCCAGTGATGTTGTGACTGTGGCCCTACTGGTGTATAATTTTCGACGTTCATACACACGAGGCTGCCATGCGCACCAATATCGAACTCGATGACGAACTGATCACGGAAGCAATGGAGCTGACCGGCCTGCCGACAAAAAAGGCGACGGTGGAGCAGGCATTGAGGGATTTGGTCCGCATTCGTAGGCAGATGCGCGCAGTCGACAATCTTGAAGGCATCGGCTGGGATAGCGATCTTGATGAAATGCGAAAAGACTCGAGGAGATTTGCCGATTGGGGCTTGAAAGGCGGCGAATGATTGTCGCTGACAGCTCCGTCTGGATTTCGCTATTTCGGAAAGACGATGCCGAGGTCGCGGAAAGATTGCGCTTTTTCATAGCCCAAGGCGTTGTTCTTGTCGGCGATATCATCATGCTCGAAGTGCTCCAAGGCGCTCGCGATTACCATCAAGCCAGCTGGATCGAACAGAACTTCCGCGACTTTCCCGCCGCACAGATGCTGTCTCCCTCACTCGCAATAAAGGCGGCAGCCAATTACCGTACTCTTCGGAATCGAGGCGTTACGGTTCGGAAGACGATAGACATGATCATCGGCACCTATTGCATCGAACACCGACACAGCCTGTTGCATAAGGACAAGGATTACCTGCCGATGGTCGAATATCTCGGCCTTCGGACCGCCTGATTATTCGGCTTTCGTGGGCCTTGCCACCAGCAATGACAGCGCCGTACCCACCAGCGAGGAAACGATCACCAGCAAATGGGTGTTGATTGCGGCCTGGCCGAGCTCTTTCAAGGGCACCCCGGCCGTGTCCGCGCCGAAGGCGATGGCGCCGGCGGTGATGCCGGCGGGATAGGTGCCGACGCCTGCCGGGGCATGCACGGGAAGCACCGAGGAAAGCTCGCCGCCCAGAGCGCCGCCGAAACCGGCCGCGACCGTCAGGCCGCCGAGAAGGCTCAGCACCCAGGCAAGCACGGCAATCTTGGTGAACCAGTTGAGGAGCGTGGCACCCCAGGCGCGGGCAAAGGCGCCGCTATCGGACGGCAGTCCGGCCTCCACCTCGCTCAGCAGGCTCCTTGCCTTGTTCGGCACAACTTTGGCCGTCAGTCGGAAGGCGGCCCTGCGGAGCGCGAAGGCGATTGCCGGCAGGATCAGGAAGGCAAGCCAGAGAGCCCAGGCCCAGACAGCACCAAGCTCCAGTGCGAGCCCGGTACCGGCCGCGGCCAGCAGTGCATGGAGATCAAAAAGCCGCATGACGAGCAAGGCGGACGTGCCCCGCGCCAGGCCCAGGCCGAATTCCCGCTTCATCAACAGCGGAAAGCTCGCCTCACCCGTGCGGAACGGCAGAATGACGTTCAGAAGATTGTGGACCTGCACCAGCCGCAGAAGCGTGCCGAAATGACCGCCGGTTTCTTTGGGAAAGTAATCGTAGATGCGCCAGGTGCGCAGGACATAGGTCCCGAGGAGAGCCGCCAGAGCGACAAGCGCGGTACTCCAGCCGGCGCCGCTCCACAGCGACACGATGCTCTGCCAGCCCCAGACCCACTGGATGAAAGCGGCATAAAGGAGAATGATCGCGATCGTTGCGAGCGTCATCGTGTTACGAATTATCCATGCGCGGCGGCTGGCAACGGAATAATTCTTCATATAGTAGGATGCCCCATGTGACGGTTTCGGGTGAAGTTTCAGGTTAGGGTCGCCATGACGGCGCGCGCTTCCGGCCCGAGGTTTAGGAGAAAGACAAGGTGCGTACAACAGCAGAGTCGGTCACCAGCCGTATCCAGACGGCCGAACCGATCGAACTGTCCCTCGTCGTGCCTCTCTTCAACGAAGAGGAAAGCGTCGGACCGCTGATCGAGCGGATCACGACGGCAATGGCGAACTATCCCGGGACATGGGAACTCATTCTCGTCGACGACGGGAGCACCGATGCCACGATCGCCAATGCCCGAACTGCGCTTAGCCGTCCTGGCCTCGACCTCAAGATCGTGGCTTTGCAACGCAACTTCGGCCAGACGGCAGCCATGCAGGCTGGCATCAACCAGGCCGAAGGCCGGCTGATCGCCACGCTCGACGGCGACCTGCAGAACGACCCGAAGGACATCCCCGCCATGGTGGCGGAGCTGGAGCGGCGCGAACTGGACCTCCTCGTCGGCTGGCGCAAGAACCGTCAGGACGGATTGCTGCTTCGCAAGGTGCCATCCTGGATCGCCAACCGGCTGATCGGCCGCATTACCGGCGTACGCCTGCACGACTACGGCTGTTCGCTCAAGATCTATCGCGGCTCGGTCATCAAGCAGGTGAAGCTGATGGGCGAAATGCACCGCTTCATCCCGGCTTGGGTGGCGGGCGTCGTGCCGAGCTCACGGATCGGCGAAATGCCGGTGACGCATCACGCGCGCCAGCACGGCGTTTCGAAATACGGCATTTCCCGCACTTTCCGGGTGATCCTCGATCTGCTCTCGGTGATGTTCTTCATGCGCTTCAAGGCGCGGCCGGGGCATTTCTTCGGCTCCCTCGGGCTTGGCCTCGGCGCATTGTCGGCGATCATCCTCACCTACCTGTTCATCGACAAGTTCATCATGGGTAACGACATCGGCACCCGGCCGCTCTTCCTGATCGGCGTCATGCTGTTCCTGTCGGCCGTGCAGATGATCACCACCGGCATCATCGCCGAGATGATCGCCCGCACCTATTATCGCGAAGATACGGCGCTCAGCTACATCGTCAGGGAAGTCTATGAGGGCGATCAGGCGCATCAGTGACGCGCTTGCCCGCCGTCCGGAAATCGTTCTTTGGCTGATCGCCGCCTACTACGTGCTGGCGGTCGCCTTGCGGATGCTGCGCTCGGAGGCGCTTAATAGCGATGAGGCCGAACAACTCGTACAGTCGCAGTTCTTCCTGATGGGTTACGGGCGGCAGCCGCCTTTCTACAATTGGCTGCAATACGGCATCATCCAGCTGACCGGTCCGTCGATCTTCGCCCTGTCGCTCGTCAAAAACCTGCTGCTCTTCCTTTGCTGCGCTGTCTATGGGCTGGCGGCGCGGCTTGTGCTCAAGGACAGGCGCCTGGTCGCAGTCGCCATACTTGGCGTGATCGCCGTGCCGGCCGTCAGCGTCATGGCGCAACGCGACCTGACGCACGCGATCGCCACGCTGTTTGCCGTCGCATTTTTCCTCTATGCCTTCCTGCAGACGCTGATCCGCCCGAGCCTCGGCTTCTATCTGTTAACCGGTCTCGCTGTCGGCATAGGGCTGATCGCCAAATACAACTTCGTCATCGTGCCGGTGGCGGCGATACTTGCCATCCTGCCGGAGCCGGAGCTTCGCAAGCGTATCTTCGACTGGCGGATCATTCCGGCGCTTGCCGTCACTGCCGCCCTGTGCCTGCCGCACGGGCTCTGGCTGCTCGGCAACCTCGCCGAGGCGACGGACGGGACGATCAAGGCGATGCGGGAGGATGCCTCCGGCAATCCCATCCTCGATCGGTTGTCCGGCCTCGGCACGCTGGCTGTGGCGATACTTTCTGGCACGCTGCCGGTCCTTGCCTTCTTCCTGATCGCATTCCGCAGATCCCTCGTCGAGGCACGGACGGCAGCCAGCGAATGGACACGCGTGATCGGACGCATGCTGCTCCTGTGCCTTGTCGCCGTCGGACTGATCGGCCTCGGCTTCGGCGCAACGACCATCAGCGAGAAATGGCTGTCTCCCTTCCTTATCCTGCTGCCGCTCTATCTCTGCCTGAAGCTCGGTTCAGCCGGAGCAGACAGCAGCCGCAGCGTCGCGCGGATGCTTTTTCCCGTTGCTGCGCTCGCCCTCGGCTTCATTGCCTATATGGCGCTCGGCAATGTTATCGGACCACGCCTCGGCCAGTACAACAAGGAGAACCTTCCCTCCGGCCCCTTCCTGCGCGAGGTGCTGGCTGAACGGGCCGATACAAATCCTGCCTATGTCATCGCCGCCGATCCGTTTCTCGGCGGAAGCGCCCGGATCGAATTGCCAAGCGCGCGCATATTGTGGCCTCGCTTCGGCCAGACGCCGCTCCTCGACACGATAGAGAGGGGGCAGGTCGGGCTGATTGTCTGGCGGGAGAACGGCAATGGCATGCCGGATGGTTTGAGCGCCTATTTGCAAGAAAACGGCATAGACGCCGAGCGCCTGGCGACAGCCACCAAGGCCGTGCCTTATCTCTTTTCCGGCGGGCGAGACACCGTCACCTTCGGTTTCGCATGGACAGTCGGCGACGCAGGGACGCCCAGAACAGGCAATCGGCCTCGAAGCGGAATGAAAAATTAGTGTTGCAATTCCCCGCTAGGCTGCGGCTCTCGGTCAGCGCCGGAGGGGATATTGCTGCAACAAAATCGATCGGCCGCCTATGGCATCCGGCTTTCGTCCGAACGCCATGTCATCCTGCTCGCAGCAATCGCCATCTATTTCATCATCAATTTCCTGGTGCGAATGGCACTGCCGGTGAACCTGGAACTGGACGAGGCAGAACAGTCCTATTTTTCTCAGTGGCTTATGTCCGGCTATGGCTCGCAGCCGCCGCTCTACAATTGGCTTCAATATGCCACCGTGCAGCTTTTCGGCCTGTCGCTTGCGTCGCTCTCGGCCTTGAAGAACCTCCTTCTGTTCAGCGCCTATGTCTTTTATTTTCTGGCTGCGCGGGAAGTGATCCGCGACCGGCAGATTGCCGCGCTGGCAGCGCTGGGGCTGCTGACCATTCCGCAAGTGGCCTTCGAAGCCCAACGGGACCTCAGCCACACCGTCGCGACGATCTTTACCGCCTCCCTGTTTCTCTACGCCTTCCTGCGCACAGTCCGACGCCCCTCGATTTCGTCTTTCCTGCTGTTCGGGCTGGCGACCGGGCTTGGCGTTATTGCGAAGTATAATTTCGTGCTGCTTCCGGCCGCCGCCTTCCTGGCGATCCTGAGCGACGCCAGATGGCGGCCGCGCCTGTTCGACTGGAGGCTGTTGCTCGCCGGCGCCATCGCGCTCACGATCGTCGCGCCGCACGCGCTGTGGCTCCTGGATCATTTCGGCGCGGCCAGCGCCCATACCATGCGCAAGCTCACCGGGTCCGGCAGCACTCCTGCGGTCGCGATGCTGAGCGGCCTTGGATCGCTGACGCTCGCCTCGCTCGGCTTCGGCGGTCTGACGATTGCTGTTTTCTCCCTTGCCTACCGGGAAAGGCTGCCGGCGATCATCCGCGCCCGCAGCGACTGGACGCGCCTTTCCGGGCGGATCCTGATCTTCGCACTCGGCCTGATCGTGCTGATGATCCTGTTTGGCGGGGTCGAAAAGGTTCGCGACCGCTGGCTTACGCCGATCCTCATCCTGCTGCCCATCTATTTCGCGCTCAAGATCGACGCCGCGGCCACGAACCTGCATCCGGGGATGAGGAGGATCTGGGGTGTCGCGTTCACGCTGATGGCCCTCATCCCGACCCTGCTTCTCGGCCGGGTCGCCACCGCATCGCTGACGGGGCTCTACCAATACCCGAATTACCCATTCATCTCGATGGCCGAGGAGGTGCGCCCGCAGGTGACGTCGGCGCCGACGCTTGTCATCACCTTCGACACCCATATGGCGGGGAACCTGCGTCTTCATCTGCAGCCGGTTCCCGTCCTCGCGCTTTCGACACCCGCAGGCCTTAAACCTCCGCCGACGCCTGAGCATCAGCGCATTCTCTTCGCCTGGCGAAGCGCCGCCGATGGCACCTCCGCCGGCCTACCGCAAAAGTTCGAACAATACCTGCAGGAGCGCGGAATCACCCCCGATGCATCGCAGATCCGTGCCGTCACGCTTCCCTATACCTACGGAAGGGCTGGTGACCAATACCACTTCGCCTATGCCGTTTTCGACATCGGCCGTTGACAGCTATTCCTTCACCGTGTCCCGCAGGTGGTCGAGAGCCCGGCGCAGCTTGTCGATCACCTCGTCCACCTCGGAGCGGCTGATCGTAAGCGCCGGCGAGGCCAGCATGCGGTCCCCCGTCGCGCGCATGATCAGACCGTTTTCGACGCAGTGATTGCGCACCAGTGTGCCGATGTCGTCAGGCTTGGCATAACGGCGGCGGACGGATTTGTCTGCTGCAAGCTGCAGACCGCCCATCAGCCCGACGCTCTCCGCCTGCCCCACCACCTCGTGATCCTCGAGGCTCTTCCAGGCGGAGGCGAAATAGGGGCCGATATCCTCGCGGACGCGTTCGACCAGCCCCTCCTCCTCGATGATCCGGATGTTCTCCAATGCGGCGGCGGCACAGACCGGGTGACCGGAATAGGTGAAGCCGTGGTAGAAATCGCCGAGCTCACCGACCATCACGTCGGCCACCCGATCGCTTACCAGCACGCCGCCGATCGGCAGGTAACCGGAGGACAGCCCCTTGGCGATCGGCGCCAGATCCGGCTCGACGCCGTAATACTGATGGCCGAACCACTCTCCCAGCCGGCCGAAACCGCAGATCACCTCGTCAGCGACCAGAAGAATGTTGCGCGCCCTGCAGATGCGGGCGATTTCCGGCCAGTAGGTTTCCGGCGGAATGATCACGCCCCCCGCCCCCTGGATGGGTTCGGCGACGAAAGCGGCGACGCGATCCTCGCCAAGTTCATCGATCTTCGCCTCCAGCTCGCGGGCAAGCTTGAGGCCGAATTCGGCGGGCGAGAGATCGCCACCTTCCGCATACCAATAAGGCTGGCCGATATGGTGGATGCCCTCGATCGGCAGGTTGCCTTGCTCGTGCATCAGCTTCATGCCGCCAAGCGAGGCGCCGGCGACCGTCGAGCCGTGATAACCATTCTTTCGGGCGACTACTTGCGTCTTTTCCAGTTTGCCGAGCGCCTTCCAATAGACGCGCGCCATGCGGAACCAGGTGTCGGTCGCCTCCGAGCCGGAATTGGTGAAGAAGATACGTTTCAGCCTGTCGCCTGTATGCGAGGCGATCTTCTGGGCAAGCAGGGTGGCCGGAGGGGTCGTGGTGCCGAAAAAGCTATTGTAGTAAGGCAGTTCCTGCATCTGCTTGTAGGCGGCATCGGCGATCGACTTGCGACCGTAACCGACATTGACGCACCAGAGGCCGGCAAAGGCATCGAGATATTTCTTACCCGTGGAATCATAGATGTAGACGCCCTCGGCCCGTTCGATGATGCGCGTGCCCTTGGCGTTGAGCTGCTTCATGTCGGAGAACGGATGGAGGTGATGGGCGGCGTCGATCGCGGCGAGATTGGAAAGGGCGCTGATATCGGTCATGGAGTTGGCCTCTGATTGTGCGGCCAATTCTTATCGGCTACGAACTCTCTTCCGCAACGCCCTTTCAAAGACCTGCCGATGTCCTTTCAATCCGTCCCGCCTCATATCGAAATCCTGCTCGTCGGCATGAATGGCGACCTGCGCGGCAAGCGCATTCCGCTGGACAAGGAAAACAAGGTCTGGGAGGGCGCAGTGAGGCTGCCGACGTCCACGCAGTCGTTGGACATATGGGGCGACGACAATGACGATATCACCGGACTGTCGCTGACGATCGGAGATCCGGATGGCGTCTGCATTCCCGACCAGCGCAGCCTCGCGCCGATGCCCTGGGCGCCGGAAGGATCCAGGCAGGTGCTTTCCACCATGCATGAGCTCTCCGGGGAACCGAGCTTCATGGACCCTCGCGGCATTCTCGCCGCGCTCTTGAAACGCTTCGAAGAGCGCGGGCTGACACCGGTCGTCGCGACGGAACTCGAATTCTACGTGGTGCAGGACGACTGGCGCGAGACCGGCAGGCCCCGGCCACCGGAAAAGCTGATGTATCGCGGCAAGCCGAACGGTTTTCAGCTCTACGACATGGGCGCCGTCGATGCGCTCGACGATTACCTGCAGACAGTCAGGACCTGGGCGAAGCTCCAGGACCTGCCGGCCGATGCGACGACGGCCGAGTTCGGTCCCGGGCAGTTCGAGATCAACCTGCTTCATCACGCCGACGCGCTGGCAGCCGCCGACGACTGCATCTATCTGAAGCGCATCGCCGAACAGGCCGCGAGGAGACACGGGCTGAAATCCACCTGTATGGCCAAGCCCTACGCGAACCAGGCGGGCTCCGGCCTGCACGTGCATGCCAGCATCATCGACCGGGACGGAAACAATGTGCTGGACGCCAAGGGCGGCGATCCGGTACGGCTCAAATCCGTCTGCGCGGGAATGCTGAAGACCATGCGCGACGCGCAGCTCGTCCTCGCGCCGTTTGCCAATTCGTATCGCCGGTTCCAGCCCGGATCCTTTGCGCCGGTGGATATCGACTGGGGCTTTGGCCATCGGGGAACGGCGGTGCGTATTCCCGACAAGGACGGCGCGGCCGCCCGGATCGAGCATAGGGTCGCCGGCGCCGACGCCAATCCCTATCTGCTGCTGACGGCTATTCTCGGCGGCATGCTTCTGGGGCTGGACGAGATGCTCGATCCGGGTCCTGCGACCGAACCGGGCAAGGAGCCGCCGGCGGGAGCCAAACGCCTGACGCACGACTTCCTGACGGCGGTCGAGGAATTCTCCGCCTCGCCCTTCATCAAAGACGTGTTCGGCGCGCGCTACCAGAAGCTCTATGGCGATACGAAGCGCAAGGAAGCGATCACCTATCTGCGCACCGTCAGCGATTTCGACTACCAGACCTATCTGCCCCGGGTTTAGAAAAGCCGACGGTCGGGAGGCTATTTGCCGCCAGACTGTGTCGATGGCAAAGACGGTTTCGAGATCCAGGGCGCGTATGGCAGATCGTCGATGTCTAGCAACATCGGCGGCCCCTTCTCATAATCGAAAGCCAGGTTAATCGAGGCGACGAACTTGCCGTATTCCTCCTGGAGCTGCTGGAGCGCTTCGCGATTGCCGGTCTGCGCCGCAACCACCTCCTCCTCCTTCAGAGCCCTGGTCAGGTCGCGATAGGTACTGTTGCCATCCTTATCAGGGATAAGGACCACAACCCCGCCCTTTTCCTTGAACTTGATGCCCACGTAGAGCTCATCGTCGGTGAAGAGATCGCGATTCTTGTTGATCATCTGCGGGAGGGCGAGCGCAAACAGGCTTTCCCGGCTAAGGCCGCCATGCGCTTCGTATTGCTGGTTCACCAGCTGCGCAAACTGCCAGCCTTTCTCGGCAAGCAGCCCTTTCAGCATGTTCTTGGCGATGGGATCGCTTATTTTGAACTGATCGGAATTGATGAAGTCGATAGCATCGGAGACGAGTTGGCTCTTCTCGTCCATTTCGACAAATGCGGCGTTGATCGCGAAAGCGGCTCTTATCGTTTCCTTGGCGGGTTCGCCGGAGATTCCGTTCGCCACCTGGACGAGATCGGTTCTCTTCGCGTCGGTTTCCTTGCTTTCTTCGGCAGGGGCGGCCGAAAGGGCCGACTGCTGGAGGATCAGCAAGGCTGCAGGTTCAAGCCCGGAGATGGAAGTCATGCCGTTCCTCGCGCGTGCCTTTCGCCTGTCATAGGCCGAGGCAACGTCTGCCGGAACCATCATGGCCCGAAACAAGCAATCTGCTCTATCGGAGGTTGAAGTTAGGAGTCAGGGGATAACAAGATATGAACGCCTCATCGCGAGATATTGCCATCACCGCGGCAGCTCCGCGACAAGCAAGAGCCGGCGATTGTTTTGGGCGGATGACGGCGAGGTCGAAGTTGTTCTTCAGCCTATCTTAAATCCCTCGGGTCTAAGGAAGCGGTATATTTAATACAATTGCGGCTCCGTGGATGCGTCTCGTTCTCGCCAAGTCACTGCTGACCGGTCTGTTGTCACTGCTCGCTTCGCTTGCGCTGTCGTTCGCCTTCGTCCCCATGATGGGGGGAGAGGTGGCCGGTGCAGGCCTGGTGATGACGATCGTCTGCCCGCTGGCGATTTCGATTCCCGCCTCGGCTATGATGTTCTGGCAGTCGGAAAGGGTTCGACGGGCCGAAAAAACCGCTTCCGATGCCCTGGAAAAACTTGCCCTTGCCTATGAAGAACTTCGACTGCAATCCCGGCGCGACAGCCTGACCGGACTGCTCAATCGCGGCGCATTCCTGGAAGAGCTCGAGGCGTTCAGCCGCAACGGCATGACCGGTGCTCTGATTTTCCTCGATCTCGACCATTTCAAATCGATCAATGATCGCCATGGCCATGCGGCCGGAGACGACGTGCTTCGCGGTACAGGCCGGATACTCTCGACCTATCGGGGGCAATTCGACATCGCCGGCCGTCTCGGAGGCGAAGAGTTCGCCCTTTTTCGAGGCGGGATCGCAATAAAGGACATGCCGAGGCGATGCGAGGATGTTCGCGAGGCCGTCGGCGGCCTTGATATCCGCTCCTCCTCCGGGGCGAAGATCGGAGTTTCGACGAGCATCGGAGCCTTGTATTGCGGCGCGGGTTTCGATCCCCATGCCTGCCTCAAGGCAGCGGACGTCAATCTGTACGAGGCAAAGTCCCGCGGCCGGAACCAGGTCGTCTCGTCGGCTTAGCGCGCGGAAGCGCTCAGATTCCGCTGCCGTCCCGCTCGGCCAGTTCGCGAGGTTGCGGCTCGTTGACCAGTACCCTCAGTTCGCCGGCATGGATCTTCAAATGCACATCGCGCTTCATCGGCAGGAGTTCGCCGTCGATGACGCAGCGAATGTCGTGCCGCTCGCGCGGGAAATGCAGTTCGACCTCCGTAGCGGTCATGGCCGTTACCGCCGGGTTCTCTTTCAACCGCCCTCGCAGGATGTCGACGGCGAGTTTCGCGACGCCTGGAGGTGTCAGGGGATCGGCGAAATAAAGGCCCAGATGCCCGCGCGTCAGTCGATCCGCATACATCAAGGGATCGGGACCGAATTCATTGTTGGAGACGGAGATAGCGGAAACCTCACGGGAAACAGTCGTGCCGCCGACATTGAACTCGACCTCGAATTCGGGCGGATTGAACATCACCCCGATCGCGGCGCGGGTGCTGGCCCGGATTTTCCCAAGCCGGGACGCATAGGTCATGGAATTGCGGTAGCGCACCATGCGAGCGTGCAGGCCGGCCGAGAACTGATGGACAAAGCTCTTGCCGTTGGCGCTGGCGATGTCGATGCTCTCCGGAGTGCCTGCAGCCAGCGTGTCCAACACCTGCCATATATCGAGCGGCAGCTTCAGGGAGCGGGCAAAGAGGTTCATGGTGCCAGCCGGGACGACGCCGAGGACGAGGCCGCTCTTCCAGGCAATGCCGGCCGCAGCCGAAATCGTGCCGTCGCCGCCGCCTGCGATGAGGCCCTCGATGCCGGGAGTGGCGGCCGCCCTTTCCATGGTCGCCACCACCTCATTGCCGGAGACCACATGGCATTCGATCTGATGGCCGGCGGATTTGAAAGCCTGAACGGCCTGGGCGCAATAGGCGTCCATGTCGGTGGTTCTGAAGGTACCGCCATCGCGGTTGAAGACGGCAAAAAGGTTCATCGCATCAAAGCTCTGGGCGGGCGGTTTCGGCCGCGAGACAACGGGACACCGGAGAAATGGTTGCGATGACGTGCTTTATCAACACGGCGCCAATGAGGCCGGCACCTGGCACACAATGCCGTGAGCACCGAGAGAATACTCCGGAGGCTCTACCGCAACGCACAATCCCGTGTTACTTTTGACCTGTGTCATTTTTTCAATGACCGCTCACCTCCAGAGCGGGTGGACGTCTCCCACGTCTCACCCGCATCTTTTTTCAAGCAGATTCAATTTTATGACCGATTCCGCCGTCTCTTTCGATTCCGCTCGCGATCGTTCAGTCTCTCCCGTCGCCGACGCCACTTCCAGCCTCTCGCCGCTCGCAATCCTCCTGATCGAGATTGCGCTTGCCGTCGGTGGATTTGGCATCGGCACCGGCGAGTTCGTCATCATGGGGCTTCTGCCCGACGTGGCGTCGACGTTCGAAGTCAGCATCCCCACCGCAGGCTACGTCATCAGCGCCTATGCACTGGGCGTCGTCATCGGCGCGCCGGTTATCGCAATCCTTTCCGCCCGCCTGCCGCGCCGGACGCTGCTTCTCTGCCTGATGGGTCTGTTTGCAGTGGGCAATACCCTCAGTGCGCTGGCGCCGACCTTCTGGAGCTTTACCGCCCTGCGCTTCATCACCGGCCTGCCGCATGGCGCCTATTTCGGCGTCGCCTCGCTGGTTGCCGCATCCATGGTGCCGCCCAACAAACGCACCCGCGCCGTCGGCCGCGTCATGCTCGGGCTGACCATCGCGACGCTTGCCGGCACGCCGCTTGCCACCTTCATGGGGCAGATGCTCAGCTGGCGTGCCGCCTTCTTCCTCGTCGGCGGCATCGGCGCGCTGACCGTTGCATTGCTCTGGTATTTCCAACCCCGCGACAAAGTGCAGGAAGGGGCGAGCATCCGGCGAGAGCTCAGCGCTTTCGGCCGCAGCCAGGTGTGGCTGACGCTCGGCATCGCCGCGATCGGCTTCGGCGGCATGTTCTCCGTCTTCAGCTACATCGCCTCGACGACGACACAAACCGCCCAGTTGCCGGTCGGCATGGTCTCGATCGTGCTTGCGCTCTTCGGCATCGGCATGAATGTCGGCAATATCGTCGGCTCCAGGCTGGCCGACATATCGCTGAAGGGCACGATCGGCGGCTCGATGGTCTTCTATATCGTGGTGATGCTCGCCTTCGCGCTCTTTGCTCACCATCCGATCGCGCTCTATATCACCGTCTTCCTGGTCGGCTGCGGTTTTGCCCCGGGTCCGGCACTGCAGACGCGGCTGATGGATGTGGCGGCCGACGCGCAGACGCTTGCTGCCGCATCCAATCACTCCGCCTTCAACGTCGCCAATGCGCTCGGCGCCTGGCTCGGCGGGCTGGTCATTTCCTGGGGCTGGGGTTTTGCCGCAACGGGTTATGTCGGCGCATTCCTGTCGTTGCTCGGGCTCGGCATTTTCGCCGTCTCGGTCAGCCTGGAGAAGCGGAGAGGTGCCGCCTGACTTGATCAGGCGGCTTTGGACGGCGCTTTGGCTTCGGTTTCCGGCATCACCATGAATTTCCGCCCGTCACGGCAAATGACGTGTTCCTTGCCCCAGACGCGCAGTGCCGTAATCACCGGCTCCAGGCTGAGGCCCAGCGGCGTCAGCGTGTAATCGACACGCGGCGGCACGACCGCAAACACGGTCCGCTCCAGCAGCCCCGCCTCTTCGAGCTCCCTCAGCTGTTTGGTCAGCATGCGCTGCGTCACCGACGGAATGCGGCGGCGAAGCTCGTTGAAGCGCAGCGTCCCGTTTTCGAGCAGATGATAAAGGATCACGCCCTTCCATTTGCCGTCGAGAAAACTCAGCGTCGATTCGACGGGGCAGCCGGGGAAATTGTCGGTGAGCTTGGCACGCGGCTTCGACATCCGGAGATCCTTTCACGGTACACTTTTGGGTACTATACACCAAAAATGTGCATTCTTGCGCCGACAAACCATACGGGCCATCTAGTCTCCAGGCAACAAATGCCATTCACGAACGAAGGAGATTTTCATGCGCGCCGTCGGCTTCAACGCACCCCAGCCCATTACCGCCGAAACTTCGCTGATCGACATCGATCTGCCGATGCCTGAAGCGGCCGGCCGCGACCTGCTGGTCGAAATCAAGGCGGTATCCGTCAACCCGGTCGACACGAAGGTCCGCGCTTCGGCGCCTGTCGAACCTGGCCAGCACCGGGTCCTGGGCTATGACGCGGCGGGTGTCGTCAAGGCAGTCGGATCGGACGTGAAGCTCTTCAAGCCGGGCGACGAGGTCTATTACGCGGGTGCGATCAACCGGCCCGGCACCAATGCGCAATTCCATCTGGTCGACGAGCGGATTGTCGGCTTCAAGCCGAAGACGTTGAGCTTTGAGGAAGCCGCCGCGCTGCCACTCACCGCCATCACCGCTTACGAGACCCTCTTCCATCGCATGAAGGTTCAGGACAAGGTGCCGGGCGCCTGGAACGCGGTGCTCGTCATCGGCGGCGCCGGCGGCGTCGGTTCGATCGCCATCCAGCTCCTGCGAGAGCTTTCCGACGTCACCGTCATCGGCACCGGCTCCCGACCGGAAACACAGGCTTGGATCAAGGACCTCGGCGCCCATCACGTGCTCGATCATTCGAAGCCGCTTGCCAAGCAGCTGGCGGAACTGGCGATCGGCGCGCCGGGTTTCGTCTTTTCGACCACCCATACCGACCAGCATATCAAGGACGTTCTGGAGCTCATCGCGCCGCAGGGGCGGTTCGCGCTGATCGACGATCCGAAGGAGCCGATTGACATCCGTCCGTTCAAGAGCAAGACCCTTTCGATCCATTGGGAAATGATGTTCGCCCGGCCAGTCTGGCAGACGGCCGACATGATCGAGCAACACAAGCTTCTCAACCACGTGGCCGAATTGGTGGACGCAGAAAAAATCCGCACCACCCTTTCCGAGACGCTTGGCCCGATCAATGCTTCAAACCTGAAGAAGGCGCATTCGATGATCGAGAGCAACCGGACAAAGGGCAAGCTGGTGCTTTCGGGCTTCTAAACGACAAAAAAGCCCGCCGTGGCTGAAACGGCGGGCTTTCTTGGTCAGGCTTGATGATCTCTGTCAGGCCTGGATGACGACAACCTTGGCGCCGACCTTGACGCGTTCATAGAGGTCGATGACGTCGTGATTCATCATGCGGATGCAACCGCTCGACATGGCGAGACCGATCGATTCCGGCTGATTGGTGCCGTGGATGCGGAAATGCGTGTCGTTGCCGCCGCGGTAGAGGTACATCGCGCGGGCACCCAGCGGATTGTTCGGGCCGCCGGGCATGCCACCCGCGAGCTTCCGGTAGCGCGCCTCCCGGCGCTGCATGTTGGCCGTCGGCGTCCAGGTCGGCCACTCGGCCTTGCGCCCGACATAGGCATTGCCGGCAAGCGCAAGGCCCGCCCGGCCGACGCCGACGCCGTAACGGATCGCCCGGCCGTTACCGAGAACATAATAAGCGCGGCGAGCGGGCGTATCGACGATCACCGTGCCTGCCGGATGCGTCGTTTCATAGGCGACTTCCTGACGGCGCAGTTCGGGCTTGATCTTCTCGGCCGGTACCGCCTTCAGCGGAAACTGCTCGTTCGGCAGGGCTGCATAGTTCGTATACTGCGGAACGGTGGAGGCGCAGCCCGCCAGCATCAGCGGCAGACCGACCAGGAAACCGCGACGGGAGATCGACATGAATGTGTCCTTGGTGCGTCAAGATGGTGACGCAACTTAAGGAGATTATGGTTAATGAAGTGATAAGGCGGATCGCTCCGAACACGTGACTGACGCAAAACGTAAAGCTACCGGTACCCCGGAGAGCTTGTCGCGGCATCTAGGGAACAGCGGTCGAGAATCAATCTCCACCGCCTTGCTCACATATTCGGATAAACCGGCCCTTCGCCGCCCTGGGGCGGGACCCAGTTGATGTTCTGGTTGGGGTCCTTGATGTCGCAGGTCTTGCAGTGGACGCAGTTCTGCGCGTTGATGACGTAGACCTGCTCGCCGTCCTTCTCCACCCATTCGTAAACGCCGGCCGGACAGTAACGCGTCGAAGGGCCCGCGAAGACCTCGAGTTCAGAACGCTTCTGCAGGTCCATGTCCTTGACCTGCAGATGCACCGGCTGGTCTTCCTCGTGGTTGGTATTCGACAGGAAGACCGAGGAAAGCCGGTCGAAGGTCAGCACGCCATCGGGCTTCGGATAATCAATCTTGCTGTGCTTTGCCGCCGGCTCCAGGCTCTCGGCATCGGTCTTGCCGTGCTTCATGGTGCCGAAGAGGGACAGGCCGAAAAGCTGGTTGGTCCACATGTCGAGGCCGCCAAGCGCGATACCAAGCCCCGTTCCGAGCTTCGACCAGAGCGGCTTGACGTTTCTGACCCGCTTCAGATCCGTGCCGATCGCGGTCTGGCGCCATTCGGTCTCGATCTCGATCGGCTCGTCGTTTGCCCGGCCGGCGGCAATCGCCGCGGCAATCTTGTCGGCGGCGAGCATGCCCGACAGAACCGCATTGTGGCTGCCCTTGATGCGGGGAACGTTGACGAGACCGGCCGAACAGCCGATCAGGGCGCCGCCTGGGAAGGATAGTTTCGGCACCGACTGGTAACCGCCCTCGGTGATGGCGCGGGCGCCGTAGGAGAGACGCTTGCCGCCTTCGAAAGTGGCGCGTATCGCCGGATGCGTCTTGAAGCGCTGGAACTCCTCGAACGGATAAAGATAGGGGTTCTTGTAGTTCAAATGCACCACGAACCCGACGGCGACGAGGTTGTCTTCCAGGTGGTAGAGGAAGGAACCGCCGCCCGTCTTCATGCCGAGCGGCCAGCCGAACGAATGCTGCACCAGGCCTGGCCTGTGGTTCTCCGGCTTCACCTGCCAGAGCTCCTTGAGCCCGATCCCGTATTTCTGCGGCTCCCGATCGTCCTGCAGAGCGAACCGCAGGATCAGTTGCTTGGCGAGCGAACCGCGCACACCTTCGCCGATCAGCACATATTTGCCGTGCAATTCCATGCCGCGGGTGAAGGCCGGGCCAGGTTCGCCGCTCTTCTCGATGCCCATGTCGCCGGTGGCGACGCCGATCACGGCACCCTGGTCATTGTAGAGCACTTCTGTCGCGGCAAAACCCGGATAGATTTCGACGCCCAGCGCCTCCGCCTTTTCAGCGAGCCAGCGACAGACGTTTCCGAGCGAGACGATGTAATTGCCATGGTTGTTCATCAAAGGCGGCATGGCGAAGTTCGGCAGGCGGACGGAACCGGCCGGCCCTAAGAACAGGAACTGGTCGTCGGTGACCGGCGTCTTGAAAGGATGCCCCTCATCCTGCCGCCAGTCCGGCAAAAGCTTGTCGATGCCGACAGGATCCACCACCGCGCCCGAGAGAATATGCGCGCCGACTTCCGAGCCTTTTTCCAAGACAACGACGGTCAGTTCCGGATTGATCTGCTTCAGGCGGATCGCCGCCGAAAGACCCGCCGGCCCGGCGCCGACGATCACCACGTCAAATTCCATCGATTCGCGTTCGGGAAGTTCCTGCTCGCTCATTTCCAACTCCGCTCGCCGGCCCCTCCCGGCTCATATTCAGGCACCTGTCTTGACAAAAGCGACCCCGTTTGTCGAGGCAGGAAAGCGTCTTCAGCCTTGCCATTCGCGCAAACTGCGTTTCGCTTTACTGATATTACTTTTACGTGCACGTCAATTATAGCGACGAGACCCACGAAAGCAAGATCGGCCTTTCACGACTCCGCGGCGCTGTTATAAAGGCCGATATCGATGACAGAATTGGCGAAGGAAACACATCATGGATCTCGGAATTTCGGGCAAACGCGCCCTTGTGCTTGCCTCGTCCCGCGGGCTCGGCCTCGGCATCGCCAGGGCACTTGCCGCCGAAGGTGCGAATGTGCTGCTGGTCGGCCGTTCCGGAGACATGCTTGCTGAAAACTGCAAGGCGATCAATGCCGAGGGCAAGGGAAAGGCCGACTGGGTCTGGGGCGACCTTTCCGAACTGAATTTCGTCGAGACGATGACCACGGCTGTGAAGGAAAAGCTCGGCGGCATCGACATCCTCGTCAACAATACCGGCGGCCCGACGCCCGGTACCTCGGAGGAAATGACGGCGGACAAGCTCGATACTTTCTTCCAGTCCATGGTACTGCGCGTCATCACGCTGACCAATGCCCTCCTGCCGCAGATGAAGGAACAAGGATGGGGACGTATCCTGACGGTCGCCTCCTCCGGCGTTTTTGAACCCATCCCGAATCTGGCGCTATCCAATACGCTGCGGTCGGCCCTGGTCGGCTGGAACAAGACGCTCGCGGTGGAAGTAGCGGGCCACGGGATCACCGCCAATATGCTGCTTCCCGGCCGCATCCATACCGACCGCATCGACGAACTGGACGGGGCGAATGCCAAGCGTACCGGAAAGTCGCTGGAGGAAATCCGCGCGGCATCGGTCAAATCGATCCCCGCCGGTCGTCTCGGCAAGGTGGAGGAATTTGCGGCAGCCGGCGCGTTCCTGTGCTCGGTACCGGCAAGCTATGTTACGGGTACGATGCTTCGGGTCGACGGCGGCGCTTCCCGTTCGATCTGACGGGCTGCGGCGAGCCGCGCCGAACCCAAAAGCTAAACATTGAATCGAATTGCGGTCCCGGCATTTCCGGGATCGCAATATGGCGGCGATAGGAATTGGGCAGGCCCCAACTCACAGGATCGCCGGCATGATCGAAAGCATTTCCGGGGCCGCCGAAGCTCCCTCCCCGAGTAGTCCCGCAACGGCCGCGCGGACGCCGACCTCCACGGCTGCGGCAATCGCCCAGACGCTTGCGGTTGAGCAAGTGGAGACAGCATTTCTCGGAACCCGGCAAGCGGCCACGCGGTACGCGTCCGAGACCGCGGCGCTTGCGAGCAAGTCCACCATGCTTCATGCGCGCAGCCTGGAAGCGGTGGACGATGTGGTTGTCCGTAATCTCCTGGACAGCCTCTCGCCGGCGAGCCGCATCATCGGTAGCTTCTTCCTGACCGATGGCGAAGACCCGGCGCCGAAATCGTTGATTGCCACCTATTACGAAGACGTCTGACCTCCCCCCGCCGCGCAATCGCATTTGCCGGTGCCGATACGAAAGCCTATGATCCCCAAAATCCCCGGCTCGGAGGTCGTCACATGAAATTCGCCAGACCGGCACTCGTCATCCTGGGCATTCTCCTGACCCTCATTGGCATCCTGTGGATCAGCCAGGGCAGCGGGATATTTCCCTATCCGGCGGCAAGTTTCATGATCAACCAGACGCCCTGGATCGCCAACGGCGCGATCGCGGTGATCGTCGGGCTCGGGATCATCTGGCTTGCGCGGCGTGTTCTCCGCTAACGGTGCGGCAGGTAACCTTAACGAATAACCTGAACACCAGACTCCGTTTGCCTTAGCCCCCTCCAATGTCGTTTATAGAAGGCGCAATGCATTGCCAAAGTCGGCGCTCAGCGCTGCGGGCGGCCGGGTCAGGGGGTGACCCGGCCGTTTCGGTATCAGGGGTACGCGGCCTGGGGAAAGCGAGGAGCGTTATGCCCGGAGTTCAGAACTTTTCCGCCAGTTTCGGAAAGTCCTGAATCAGCGAATCCCGCACAACAAAGCTGATCGGCTTGTCACTATGCCGTTTTGTATCGACCAGCAGCCTTGCGAAGACGACGCGGCGCCCATCCTTCATCGCCCAGCCAACGAACCAGCCGAGCGGGCGCGCATAATCCGCCTTGCCGGCCTTGTCACGCAGCCAGCCTGAACCGGTCTTGCCCTGGATATCCCAACCTTCGCCCGCCTCGAAATGCGGGACGATGGCGAGGGTCATATCGACGGCATGTTCGGAGATCGGCAGGCCTCCATTGAGGAAGCGGCGCAGGAATTGCACCTGCTCGTTCGGCGAGATCTTCAAGGACGACATCAGCCAGGATTCGGTCAGGCCGTCGGTCTTGCCGGGGCCGCCGGAGACATCGCGATTGCCGTAGCCGAAGCGCTGGATGTAATCTGCAAACTTTCCTTTTCCGAGCTTGCGGGCGATCTCCTGCGAATACCAGACGACCGATTCCTTTTCCCAGATCAGCGGATCGACATCCTTCTTGACCCGCTCCGGTCCGCCGAACTTCGCCTGGTATTTCCAGCGGGGGTTCTGGCGGTCGGTCAGGATGCCGGCGTCATAGCCCATCATGGCCAAAGGCAGTTTGAAGGTCGATTGCGGATAAAAATCCTGGTCGCAGGTGCCCTGACGATAAAGCGTATCACCGCTGCCCTCGTCGATAATGACGGTGCAGCGGATCGGATCGGCGGCGCGAGCCATAGTGCAATCCAGCAAAGCAGCGGTAATTCCGAGGGAAAATGCAAGAAGAAAGGAATTTCTAAAAGCCATCGAGGTGCTCCAAGTGTGTTGACCGGGCCTTTTTAGGTCGGCTTGCGAGCCCCAATCAAACGATGATATCTGCGGGCAGACATGAATCAAACTAGGGCATTGCCATGGTCCGGCCGTATTTGCCGCTGAACGCGCTGCGCGCCTTCGAGGCGGCCGCGCGTCACCTCTCCTTCACCCGGGCGGCGATCGAGCTCAACGTCACGCAGGCGGCCGTCAGCCATCAGGTGAAGCTTCTGGAACAGCGGCTCGGCGTGACGCTGTTCCGCCGCCTGCCGCGCGGGCTGATGATTACCGAGGAAGGACTGGCGCTCCTGCCGGCGCTGCAGGATTCGTTCGACCGGATGGCGGCAATGCTGGAGCGCTTTGAAGACGGGCATGTGCGCGAGGTGCTGAAGCTTGGCGCAGTCGGCACCCTCGCGGTCGGCTGGCTGCTGCCCCGGCTTGCCGATTTCCGGGAGAAGTATCCGTTCATCGACTTGAGGCTCTCCACCAACAACAACCGCGTCGACATCGCCGCGGAAGGGCTCGACTACACCATCAAATTCGGCAACGGTGCCTGGCACGATATCGAGGCGGAAGCGCTCTTCGAAGCACCGCTTTCGGTGCTCTCCATTCCGTCGATCGCAAGGCAGCTGAAAGCTCCGGAGGACGTGGCGCACCAGACGCTGCTGCGCTCCTACCGCGCCGACGAATGGCCGAGCTGGTTCGAGGCGGCAGGCGTCTCCCCGCCGCCGATCCGCGGCATGGTGTTCGACAGTTCCGTGCTGATGGTCGAGGCGGCCTTGCAGGGCGCCGGCGTGGCGCTCGCTCCGCCGCTGATGTTTTCCCGACAGTTCGCCGCAGGTATGATCGAACAACCCTTCAATATCACCATATCCAAGGGCAGCTATTGGCTGACGCGGCTCAAATCCCGCTCTGTCACGCCGGCCATGGAAATGTTCCGCAACTGGCTCGCCGGAATGGCTGCCGAGACGCGAGGTCAGTTGAAAATCTAGGGCCGCCAGGGTTGCCATCCGCCTTCCCTTGTGCGATCACGCGCCCTCTCAAAATTTTCTGGGCGCGAGCAGCGCCCTTTTTGCGTTCGGAGCCTTGTGGGTTTCGGTTCAACGATCTTCGATGGATAAAAGGAGCACGGCCATGGCACGGGCGCTCGGGCTTGATTTCGGCACGACCAATACGGTTCTGGCGCTTGCCGACGGCGGCAGCGCCACGCATTCCATGCACTTTACCAGCAGCGCGGGCGAGAGCGATTCGATGCGCACCGCGCTTTCCTTCATGAAGGACCCGGTGATGGGGGCGCAGGCGCTGAAGGTCGAGGCCGGACAGGCGGCGATCCGCCAGTTCATCGACAATCCCGGCGACTGCCGTTTCCTGCAGTCGATCAAGACCTTTGCGGCAAGTGCGCTCTTCCAGGGCACTCTGATCTTCGCGCGCCGGCATGTCTTCGAAGACCTGATGGAGATCTTCCTCAAGCGTCTCAAGACCTATGCAGACGACAATTGGCCCTCGGAGATTTCCCGCGTCATCGCCGGCCGGCCGGTGCATTTTGCCGGAGCCAACCCGGACCCGAAGCTCGCCACCGAACGCTACAACGAGGCTTTGACGCGGCTCGGCTTTCCGGAAATCCACTATGTCTACGAGCCCGTGGCGGCGGCCTATTATTTCGCCCAGACGCTGAAAAGCGATGCCAATGTGCTGGTTGCCGATTTCGGCGGCGGCACGACCGACTATTCGCTGATCCGTTTCGAGCGCAAGGCAGGCAAGCTGACGGCGACGCCCATCGGCCATTCCGGTGTCGGCATTGCCGGCGATCATTTCGACTACCGGATGATCGACAATCTGGTGGCGCCCGAAATCGGCAAGGGCACGTTCTTCAAGAGCTTCGACAAGGTGCTGGAGGTTCCGGCCGGCTACTATGCGAATTTCGGCCGCTGGAACCAGCTGTCGATCTTCAAGACCACGCGCGAATTCACCGATTTGAAATCGCTGGTGCGTTCGGCGCTCGATCCGGACAAACTGGAACTGTTCATCGATCTCGTCGAACATGATGAGGGCTACCCGCTCTATCAGGCGATCTCTGCGACCAAGATGGCGCTGTCCGGCGCTGAAGAAGCCGAATTCAACTTCGCGCCGCTCGGCAAGGCCGGCCGCAAGCTGGTGAAACGGGCCGATTTCGAGACGTGGATCGCCGACGATCTTGCCCGCATCGAGGGCGCGCTTGACGAGGTGCTGGAAAAGACGAATACGCGGCCTGCAGAAATCGACAAGGTGTTCCTGACCGGCGGAACGTCCTTCGTGCCGGCCGTGCGCGGCATCTTCACCCGGCGCTTCGAGGCTTCGAGGATCGAAAGCGGCGGCGAACTGCTATCGATTGCGCATGGCTTGGCCTTGATCGGAGAGAGCGACAACGTCCAGCAATGGGCGGCGTGACTTCCCTCGGAGCCCGCGGTTCGCTAGGGTGAGATCGATGAACGCCGCCAAGGATCTCGATACGCCGGAGCTTCGTGCCCTTCTGCATTTCTATGCGGATTCGGGGGTGGAATGGCTTGTCGAGGACGAACCGGTCGACCGGTTTGGGCAATTCGCTGCGCAGAAGGCGGCGCAGGCCGAGGCAAAAATGCCGGCGACGGCGCGCCAGCAGCCGGTGCAGGGCGAAACCGGTCCCTTGTCCCGAGCCGCGAGCGCTCCAGCACCCGCACAGGGTCGCACCGCTCCGACCGCGCGGCCCGCCGCCGGATCGGCGCTGCCCTCGGTCGCCGTGCCGGACGGCGAGGCCGTTGCCTCGGCCCGCTTTGCGGCGGAAAGCGCCCGGTCGCTGCCGGAACTCAAGACGGCGCTCGAAGCCTTCAACGGCTGCAACCTCAAGAACGGCGCACGCTCAACGGTTTTTGCGAGCGGCGATCCCGGCTCGGGCATCATGGTGATCGGCCCGATGCCGAATGCCGACGACGACCGCGACGGCATTCCCTTTTCAGGGCGGCAGGGCCAGCTCCTGGATAGAATGCTCGGCGCAATCGGTCTTTCGCGCCAGGCGGTCATGCTCACCAACGTGATTCCCTGGCGGCCGCCCGGCAGCCGCATGCCCTCAGACGCCGAACTCGACATCTGCCGACCCTTCCTCGAGCGACAGGTGGCGCTTTCGGAACCTAAACTGCTCCTGCTGCTCGGCAATTTTCCTGCCCGCTTTTTCTTCGGCGGCAATGGGACGATCCACTCGTTGCGTGGAGAATGGCGCGATATTTCGTTCGGCGGCATTAATCTTCCGGCGATCGCAACCCTGCATCCGCAGGAGCTTCTGGCTGCCCCCGCCAACAAGGCGCTCGCCTGGCAGGATCTGCTGACGTTCAAAATGCGCCTTTCTGATCGCTGACTGCCTGAATTTTAGCCAAGCCTACTCCAAATTGGAACAAAGTTACCAAATTATGAAAAGCGTCATGCATTTAGCGCATGGCAGCGCAGCGTTTTGTTGCATTGCAGAATCGATGCTGCATTGCAATATATGGATTGTGTCTTGGGAGGAATTCTAGGTTTAAGGAACCAAGGCCATGACTACCCGCTTCCGTCCGATCCATTCGGGCTTCGAAACCCTTCGCATCGCCGGCATGCCGCCGCGCTCGACGCAGGGTTACCATCATTTCGGTTCAGCCACCAACGAGCAGATGACATCGCGCGCCATGGCGCGTCCGATCGGCGTTGCCCGTCCTGCTGCCGTCTTCGCGGATTTCCGCGAGCGCTGATCAAACCGACAAGGAAGCCGTCATGACAACTGCCCTCCTCCATCCGATCCGGACGCTGCGCGAAAACCTGTCTCAGATCGGCGCTGCCGTAAATGCCTCGCGCGAATATAGCCGCGCCGGCGCCATTCGTGCCAGCGCCGAGAAGGTCAATCCCCTCACGGCGGCAATCCCGCTCTGATCCCAACGTTCTTCAGGTCCCGGCACCCGGCGGCGATGCCTTGCGCGCCGCCTTTCGCTCGAGTCCGAGCTGGTGCTCTCGGTAAATGATGAATATCCCCGCCGAGACCGTGATTGCTGTTCCGACGAGCATACTGACGGTCGGGACATCTCCGAACAGAACATAGGCGATGCCGATCCCCAGCAGGATCGACGTATATTCGAAGGGCGCGACGGTCGAAACGTCGGCGTTGCGATAGCTTTCGGTCAAAAGGAGCTGTCCGATGCCGCCGCAGAATCCGGCTCCAACGAGATAGAGCTTTTGCTCCACCGTCAGGGGAGCCCAGCCGAACGGCAGGCTGACCAGGGAGAAGACCGCCGCCGTCAGCGAGAAATAGAGAACGATGGTCGAGGTCTTCTCGGTGCGGACGAGCTGGCGTGTCTGGACCAGCGCAAAACCTGCCAGGACTGCCGACAAAATCACGGCGGCGGCTCCGACCGCCTGCTCCGATCCCATGCCGCCCTCGTTGAACATGGTCAGTTTCGGCCACGAGACGATCACCACTCCGACCATGCCGATCGCCACCGCGGTCCATCGGTAGATGCGCACCGTTTCCTTCAGGACGATGGCCGCAAAGACCACCGCCAGCAGCGGCGTCGAATAACCGAGCGCAATGGCATCCGGCATCGGAAGGTGCACCAGGCCGTAAAACCCGCAGGCCATGGAGAGGATGCCGAAGAAACCGCGCTTCAGGTGGCCCGGAAGACTTTCGGTGTGGAAACCGCGCTGGAGTTCACGCTGAGCGGCGAGATAAACCAGGATCGGCACAAGCGCGAAGGCAGACCGGTAGAATGTAATCTGGCCGGCAGGAACACCTGCGCCCGCCGACTTGATGCAGGTTTGCATCATCACGAAAACGACGACGGAGGAAACTTTGAACATGATTCCCCGAAGGGGATTCAGGGCGTCGGCAGCCATAAAAAGAACTCTTGGAAGATTTTGGGCCGCGTCAATACGGAGCCTGGCAGGAGGTTCGGAGATTCACTTTGCCGTCAAAGTAACTCAAAAGTGCGGCGCACGCGATCAAAACCGGTGATAGGTCTATGAATATCCGTGACCGGATAAATACGTGCGGGAATATACGGAGCCGTATGAGTTTATAATTTAGCGAAAATTTCAACAATCGTTTAGCATTGCGTGCAACTATGCCGGCGGCAATGGGACGCCGATCAATTCAAGGGATTACCGAAAGGCTCCCGACGCCACATTGAAGAGCCGGTTCAGGAAGAAACATGCGAACAGATACGGGCCAGATCGTTCATCTGGCAGATTACCGCCCCACCGATTTCATCCTGGAACGCGTCGATCTGACGTTTGAGCTCGATCCGACCAATACCAAGGTCGAGGCCAGGCTGATCTTCCACCGCCGCGAGGGTGTCGATCCGTCCATCCCTCTGGTGCTCGATGGCGACGAGCTGTCGCTTTCCGGCCTCCTGCTCGACCAGAACGAAGTACCGGCCGGCCAGTACGACGTGACGCCGGAAAGCCTGACCATCCGCGATCTGCCCGCGGAGGCTCCCTTCGAGATCACCGTTACGACGTTCATCAATCCCGAAGCCAACACGCAGCTGATGGGCCTCTACCGCACCAACGGCATCTACTGCACCCAGTGCGAGGCGGAAGGTTTCCGGCGCATCACCTATTTCCCCGACCGGCCGGATGTGCTGGCGCCCTATACGATCACCATCATCGGCGACAAGGCCGCCAACCCGGTCATGCTGTCGAACGGTAATTTCCTCGGCGGCGCGGGATATGACGAGGGCCGGGCGTTTGCCGCGTGGTTCGACCCGCATCCGAAACCAAGCTACCTCTTCGCACTGGTCGCCGGCGATCTCGGCGTCGTCGAAGACACGTTCGTCACCATGTCCGAACGTGAAGTGGCGCTGAAGATCTATGTTGAGCACGGCAAGGAAGCTCGCGCGGCCTACGCCATGGACGCGCTGAAGCGCTCGATGAAATGGGACGAGGAGCGGTTCGGCCGCGAATACGATCTCGACATCTTCATGATCGTCGCCGTTTCGGACTTCAACATGGGGGCCATGGAAAACAAGGGCCTCAACGTCTTCAACGACAAATACGTGCTGGCCGACCCTGAAACCGCGACCGACCAGGATTATGCGAATATCGAGGCGATCATCGCGCACGAATATTTCCACAACTGGACCGGCAATCGCATCACCTGCCGCGACTGGTTCCAGCTCTGCCTCAAGGAAGGCCTGACGGTCTATCGCGACCACGAGTTTTCAGCGGACCAGCGTTCGCGTCCGGTGAAGCGCATTGCCGAAGTGCGGCACCTGAAGTCGGAGCAGTTTCCGGAGGATGCCGGGCCGCTGGCCCATCCCGTCCGCCCGACCAAATATCGCGAGATCAACAATTTCTACACGACGACCGTCTACGAAAAAGGTTCGGAAGTCACCCGGATGATCGCCACGCTTCTCGGCCGCGACGATTTCAAGGCCGGCATGGATCTTTATTTCGAGCGCCATGACGGGCAGGCCGCAACCGTCGAGGATTTCGTCAAATGCTTCGAGGATGCCAGCGGCCGCGACCTGACGCAGTTCTCGCTCTGGTACCATCAGGCAGGCACCCCGCTCGTGACGGCGTCCGGCGGTTACGACCAGTCGAACGGCACCTTCACGCTGTCTCTGGAGCAGATGATCCCTGCGACGCCCGGCCAGGCGGCCAAGGAGCCGATGCATATCCCGCTGTCTTTCGCGCTGATCCTCGACAACGGCTCTCTCGCAACGCCCACCGCGGTCAAGGGCGGTGAGGTCACCGGCGACGTGCTGCACCTGACGGACCGCAAGCAGACTTTCACCTTTTCGGATATCTCCTCACGTCCCGTCCTTTCGCTCAACCGGTCCTTTTCGGCGCCGATCAACCTGCATTTCGATCAGGCACCGGCCGATCTCGCCCATATTGCCCGCCACGACACCGACCTCTTCGCCCGTTGGCAGGCACTCACTGATCTTGCCATGCCGAACCTGATGAAGGCGGCACGCGACGCCCGCGACGGCAAGGAGATCAGCTGTGATCAGGCCCTGATCTCCGCCCTTCTCGAGGCCGCGGCAGACGACAAGCTCGAGCCGGCCTTCCGTGCCCAGGCGCTGACGCTTCCAAGCGAGTCCGACATCGCTCGCGAACTCGGCAGCAACAACGATCCCGATGCGATCCATCGCGGACGCCACGCCGTGCTTAATGCGATAGCGAAGGCTGGAGAAAAGATCTTTCTGCGGCTTTTCGAAGAGATGGCGATTCCCGGCCCCTATAGGCCGGATGCGGCGAGCGCCGGCAAGCGTTCGCTCAGAAACAGCGCGCTTTCCTATCTCACCTATGCGGAGGGAACGCCTGCCCGCGCGGCGGAGGCTTTCGGTTCGGCCGACAACATGACCGACCTGGCGCAGGCGCTCACGCTGCTTGCCAATCGCTTCCCCGATTCGTCCGAGACGACGGCGGCGCTTGCGAGCTTCCTGACCCGCTTCGACGGCAATCCTCTGGTCATCGACAAGTGGTTCTCGATCCAGGCGACCATTCCCGGCGCCGGAGCCTTGACCCGCGTAAAGGGACTGATGGAGAACCCCCGTTTCGTCGCCACCAATCCGAACCGCGTCCGCGCCCTGATCGGCACCTTCGCTTTCTCCAACCCGACCGGCTTCAACCGCGCCGACGGAGAAGCCTACCGGTTCCTCGCCGAGCAGATCCTGGCAATCGACCCGAAGAACCCGCAACTCGCCGCCCGCATCCTCACATCGATGCGCTCCTGGCGTTCGCTGGAGCCCGTTCGTGCCGATCACGCGCGATTGGCACTCGGGGCGATCGAACGCGCCTCGGCGCTGTCGACGGATGTCCGGGATATCGTCGAGCGCATGCTCAAGGGCTGACGAAAAATGCCGCCACGGGCACTCCCGCGGCGGCGCTTCTCCTTACGCCGCTGATGCGCTGCCCGCAGACTCGGGCGAATCGCATTGAAATCAGAGTATTAAAAAAATCTTATCAACCCTCTGGACACGAAGAATCACTAATGATTCATTAAGTCAGATTCGGGCGAGCGGCGCGTCGAATCACCACGAGGGACTACATGAAAACGATGGCGGACGTGCAGCGGGCAACCGCGGCCGAGGGGCGGCTGCGTTTCAAATTTCCGAGCTTTTCGAGTTTGAAGCACGTCATCCCAGACGAGGCTCGGCTTTCGGTTCAGCCCATTTCGCGGCAGATGCCGCGGGTGGAGCTGGTTCTGAAGCGGTCGATCCCCCTCCTCATTATCGCCTTCCTCTCCGTTGTCGCGGCGTCTCGCATTCTCGGTATCATAGCCGAGCATGGACGAATGGAAGATGGCGCGCAGCAATCGACCGCGCTCATGGCTATGGCGGCGAAGGCGGCCTTGTCGTCCGAGCCCTTCGACTTTTCCGTCAACAACCGTCGGATGGCGGAAACGCGCGTTGGCGCCGTTCTGCCGTCGCCTCAGCTTCGGGCTGATGCCTTCATTCTGCTCGTCGATGATGCCGGATACATCTTCGGCGGGTCCGGACAGGTGGCTGCCTATGTCGGGCGGCGTCTCACATCCGTCCTGCCGGAAACCGCAGCTCTGCGCCGGCTTGGCGAAGACAATAGCGTCATCGAGACCTATTTCGGCGCTGTCCCGCACTATGCTGCGATCCAGCCTATCGGCAGCGAAGGCGCGCTGATCGTCGCGGCCCATTCGCTTGAAAGCATCAACCGCTTCTGGCGTCACGAAGTCTCGCTCAACGTGACGCTTTTCACCGGCATTTCCGCAATTCTGCTCATTATCCTCTACGCCTACTACATGCAGGTGAGACGGGCGCGCGAGGCGGACGACGTCTTTGTGGAATCGAACCTGCGTATCGAGACCGCATTGTCACGCGGACGCTGCGGCTTGTGGGATTTCGACGTCACCAACCGCCGCCTGTTCTGGTCGGGCTCCATGTACGAGATGCTCGGCCTGCCGCCCGCCGGCAACGTCATTTCCTTCGCCGACGCAGCACGGATGATGCATCCGAGCGACGGCAATATCTACGCGCTTGCCCGGGCGATCAGCCGCAGCAACGCCAAACAGGTCGACCAGGTCTTCCGCATGCGCCACGCCGCCGGCCACTATGTCTGGATGCGTGCCCGTGCCCAGGTGGTGAAGACCGCCGCCGGCCGCACTCACGTCATCGGCATCGCCATGGACGTCACCGAGCAGCACCGCCTCGCCCAACGTTATGCGGAAGCGGATCAGCGCCTGGCCGACGCGATCGAATGCACCTCGGAAGCCTTCGTGCTGTGGGACAAAAACGACCGGCTGGTCATGTGCAATACCCATTTCCAGCAGGCTTACGGATTGCCGGACAGCGTGCTGGTGCCCGGCACCGAACGTACCGCCGTCAACGCTGCGGCAGCGCGTCCTGTCATCGAACGCCGTGTCGCCGATCCGGACGGCAGCGGCATGTCCCGCACCACCGAAGTGCAGCTTGCCGACGAGCGCTGGCTGCAGATCAACGAGCGGCGCACCCGCGACGGCGGGCTTGTCTCCGTCGGCACCGACATTACGCTGCTGAAACGCCACCAGGAGCGGCTGCGCGACAGCGAACGCCGGCTGATGGCGACGATCGGCGATCTTTCCTCGTCGCAGAAGAAACTGGAGCGCCAGAAGGCCGAGCTTTCCACCGCCAATGCCAATTATCAGGCGGAAAAGGAACGCGCCGAAGCCGCCAACAAGGCGAAGTCCGAGTTCCTCGCCAATATGTCGCACGAGCTGCGGACGCCGTTGAACGCCATCCTGGGCTTCTCGGAAATCCTGATGAACGGCATGTTCGGCCCGCTGGGCTCGCCAAAATATATGGAATATTCCAAGGACATCCACGACAGCGGCAAACATCTCCTGAACGTCATCAGCGACATTCTCGACATGTCGAAGATCGAAGCCGGCCACATGCGCATCCAGTGCGAAGCCGTGGACCTGAAGCCGCTCATCGAGGAAAGCCTGCGCCTGACATCCGTCGCGGCCCAGGATAAGGCGATCACCATCCAGCGGCGCCTGTGCGACGATCTGAACATGGGCGGCGACCGCCGCGCGCTGAAACAGGTGATGCTGAACCTCCTGTCCAATGCCGTGAAATTCACCAATGAGGGCGGCAAGATCGAATTGCGGGCGCGCCGGCTGGAGAAGGGCGTTTTGCTCACCATCGCCGACACCGGCATCGGCATACCGAAGGAATCGCTCAACAAGATCGGTCAGCCATTCGAGCAGGTGCAGAGCCAATATGCAAAGAGCAAGGGCGGTTCCGGCCTTGGTCTTGCCATCTCCCGCTCGCTGATCACGCTGCACGGCGGCACCATGCGGATCCGCTCCAAGGTCGGTGAAGGCACCGTTGTTTCGCTGCACATTCCAGACCTGCCGTTTCCGGTCGCCATGAGACGGTCTGCCTGAAACCGACCCACTGGCCGAGGCGCGGGAGCGGCAGGGTCGATCCTGCCGCTCCCGCGTCCGCACCGTAGAAAGGGTCAAAGGTCGCTTGTGATATCGGAATTTGTCAGCCAGCCCAGAACAGGCTCGTCGGATTTGCCGTTCTTGGTGACAAAGACATCCTCGCATCCCTTCACCGCCAGCATCGCGGCGCGCGCATCGGCAAGCGTGGCGTCTTCCTTGACGAAAACGAAGCGCTTGGCGATCTCGCCGATGGTCTGGTCACCCGCCTGATGGCTGAGCAACTCGGTAAGGCCTGCTGCGGACGGGCTGCCTGCAGGTGCCTGCCCCGCTTCCGCGAGTCTGGACCGGTCGGCGATGAACCGGTTGAGCGTGCTTTCATGGATCACGTATTTGATCGTACCGCGCGGCGTAAAGATCAGAACCCGCGAGTAACCTTCGCCGACAAGCGCTGTCAGATCGCCGACCAGAATTGCCTTTTCGTCCTCTCCCTCCTTGAGCTGGAGGGCCTTGATCGAGGCCTCGGGGTTTCATCGCCTGTCGCACTGGCGTTTGAGCCGGGCGCTGCTCCGGCGTCAATCTGTCGACAATCCGATTGACCGCCTCATTGGCCTCCTTGAAATTCTCCCGGGTGAAATAGAATGTCAGGATAGTTCCCACCCAGGTGCCGAAAAGCGGCGCAAGCACATTGAAGACCTCTCGTCCGGGACCAGTCACCTGGGCAAGCGACCAAAAGGCAGTCAACAACAAGCCGAAGAAGGAGCATATAAAGACCAGTCCCGCGAGGTGGTTCTTGAAGTTCCTTTCCCACCATCCTTCGGCGACTGCAATTCCGCCCTCACCTGCATTCCCCATTGATCCCTCCACAAAACAACCATCGAGGGAATTATGCATCTTTAAATAGATCTTAAAAGGTGTAACAATTTATAAGGGAATTATCCTTTCGATACCACAACCTTCTGAAATATTGTGCGCACAGCCGTGGACAGACGCTTGACCTCGCCCTCAAGCGTTCCGATGTCCGGGCAGTCGCCGGCGCGGCAGATGCGTTCAACAAGGCCGGTCGGAGCATCGCCCGGATCGAAAGGTCCGTCGACGCAAAGCCGGATGATCTGGGACAGTTCCGTGAAGAGCCTGAGGCCCTCCAGGCAGGCGTCGAGGTCGCCGGGTGTCATCAACGTCTCGCCCACCGCCTTCAAGGCCTCTCCGGTGCTGAGCCCATAGGTATCAGCCGTGAGGCCCTTTGCCGGCGCGATCAGCCTGAGATATTGCGCAATGAATTCGATATCGATCAGTCCGCCGGGGATCAGCTTGAAATCCCAGATGTCGCGCGGCGGCTTTTCCTTTTCGATCAGTTCGCGCATTTCGGCCACGTCCGCCGCGACCTTTCCGACCTCCCTTTCCGCCGCCAGCACATCCCGTATAACGCCCCTCGCCTCGTTGACGAGACTGGCCTCGCCACAGATGAGCCGCGCCCGCGTCAGGGCCATATGCTCCCAGGTCCAGGCCTCCTCGCGTTGATATTTCCCAAAGGCGTTGATGCGGGTGGCGACCGGCCCCTTGTTGCCGGAAGGCCGCAGCCGAAGGTCAACTTCGAATATGACCCCTTCGGCCATGGGCGCAGAGAGAGCCGCGATCAGGCGCTGGGTCAAGCGCGTGAAATAGCGAGTGGAATCGAGCGGCTTCGCGCCTTCGCTTTCCATCGCCTCGCTGTCGTAGTCGTAGAGCAGAATGAGGTCGACGTCTGATCCGGCCGTCAGTTCGAAGCTGCCGAGCTTGCCCATGCCCATGACGGCCACCCTGCCGCCCGGATAGGTCCCATGCGCAGCTTCGATCTCCCGCACCACTGCGTTCAGAGCCGCTTCGATCAGGAGATCGGCGAGATGGGTAAAGCCGCGTGCAGCCTGCACGCCGGAAATTGCACCGGTCAGGAGCCGGATGCCGATAAGAAAACGCTGTTCGGCAGCAAAGATGCGCAGACGGTCGAGCTGCTCCTCGTAGTGTCTGGCTCCGCTGATAAAAGTCGTCAATCGCTGGGAAAGATAGTCCCGCGTCGGCAGTTCCGTCATCATGCCGGGATCCAACATGCCGTCGAAGACATGCGGCTTGGAGGCGATTATGTCGGCAAGCCGCGGCGCCGACGACATGATCGTGACGATAAGCGCAAGTAGCGGCGGATTGTTGCCGATCAGCGAGAAAAGCTGGATGCCGGCCGGCAGCCCCTTCAGGAAATGGTCGAAACGCAGAAGGGCTTCGTCTGCCCGCTGGCTTTCCCCGAAGGCCTTCAGGAGAGCCGGCATCAACTCGGTCAGCCGTTCGCGCGATTCGACGGATTGGGTTGCCCGGTAACGGCCATAGTGCCAGGTGCGAATGACGCGCGATATGTCGGCTGGCCGCTCGAAGCCCAGGGCCGCGAGCGTCTTCAGCGTTCCCGGATCGTCCTGCTGGCCGGTGAAGACGAGGTTGCCGTCGCCGCCGGAGAGCTTCGCCTCCTGTTCGAAAAGCCGCGCATAACGCTTCTCCACAGTCCGCAGCACCTCTTCCAGCCGGGCCGAAAAACTCGCGGCATCGGGAAAGCCCAGCATGAAGGCGATGCGTTTTAGCTCCGCATCCGTGCCGGGAAGGTCATGGGTCTGCTCGTCGTGCACCATCTGGATGCGGTGCTCGACATCCCGCAGGAACCAATAGCAGTCCGTCAATTCTGCCGCGATTTCGGGCGTGATCCATCTGGCATCCGCCAGCGCCTTGAGCGCCGCTTCGGTTTCGCGGGCGCGAAGCGGTGGCATCCGCCCGCCGGCGATTAGCTGCTGGGTCTGGGCAAAGAATTCGATCTCGCGGATACCGCCCCGGCCGAGCTTCACGTCGTGACCCTTCACGGTGATCGCCCCGTGTCCCTTGTGCACGTGGATCTGCCGCTTGATCGAATGGATATCGGCAATTGCCGCATAGTCCAGATATTTGCGGAAGACGAAAGGCGTCAGTAGCCGCATGAAGTTTTCGCCTGCAGCGATGTCGCCGGCAATCGGCCGGGCCTTGATGAAGGCGGCCCGCTCCCAGTTCTGCCCCCTGCCTTCGTAGTAGATCAGCGCCGCGTCGAGCGAGACGGCAAGCGGCGTCGAACCGGGATCGGGACGCAGGCGCAGGTCGGTGCGGAAAACATAACCGTCAGCCGTTCTCTCCTGCAGGATGCGGATCAGACGCCGCATCATCCGGCCGTAGGTTTCGGAAGCGTCGAGGGGGTCGGCGAGGATGCCGGCCTCCGGATCGAAAAAAACGACGATGTCGATATCGGAGGAATAATTGAGTTCGCGGCCGCCAAGCTTGCCCATACCGAGCACGATCAGACCGGAATCCTTGCTTGGACTATCCGGGTCGGGAGTTTTAAGCTTGCCGCTTTCCTGACCGGCGAGCAAAAGGTGGTCGATTGCGGCGGCCACGCAGGCATCAGCCATCGCACTCAACCATCGGGTTGTGTCGCTTGCAGAAAAGACGCGCGCGAGATCGGCAAGGGCGACCAGAAAGCTCAGGCCTCGCTTCGCGGTTCGCAGCGCGGTCATCACCTCGTTTTCGGAAGGCGTCTTGCCGTCTCTGGGCCGCCAGGCATTCCGCGCTGAATCGACCAGCCGGTCCAATGCCGGCTCCAGCGGCTCGGTGACCGCGGTGACAAGAAGCGCTGGGGAAACGGTCGCTATATCGCGCAGATAGGGCGACAGCGTGAAAGCCGCGATGATGAATTCCTTGAGCGCGCTATCCGCCTTCAGCAATTCCGCAAGGAGCGGCTCGGTCTTGGCGATATCCCTCAGCCCGGCGGCGACCGATTTTGATTCCGCCTGGTTCAGCGGCCGAATGATCTCCGCCTTGACCGAATCCAGCCGGCTCTGCTTTTCCGCCACGATATCCCTCCTCGAATCTCGCCTTGCCCTCTCCCAATTAGGGCTTCGGCGCGGGAAAGACCATGGTCGCGGTAAGGCCGGGCGCTTCCTTGTCGCTCTCGTCGGTGGCGGAAAGCTCGAGCGAGCCGCCATGCAACTCCATCACCGCCTCGACCAGCGACAGGCCAAGACCAGTGCCCGGTTTCGAACGGCTTTCGTCGAGGCGCACGAAGCGTTTCGTCACCTCCTGGCGCTTGTCGCGGGGAATACCCGGTCCGTGGTCGCATACGGAGAGGCGGAACGATCCGTTCTGCCCCGAAAGCCTGACGCAGATTTTCTTTTCGCCCTTGCCTTCGGCGGCATATTTGACCGCATTGTCGAGCAGATTGAAGATCGCCTGCCCGATCAGCTCGCGATTGCCCTGAACCACCAGTCCCGGCTGCAGTTCGGTCGTCAGGGAAAGGCCCGCTTCCTCCGCCACAGGCTCATAGAGCTCGGCGCTATCGCCGGAAATCGCCGAAAGATCGACTTCGGACATCTCCGCCGCGATCGAACCCGCCTCGACCCTCGAAATCATCAGCAGCGCATTGAATGTCCGGATGAGCTGATCGGATTCGGCAATGATTCCTTCCAGAGCCGTCCGCCGCACATCGTCTCGTCCTTCTGCCAGCGCATCGGCCGCCTTGTTGCGCAGTCTGGTCAGCGGCGTCTTCAGGTCGTGGGCGATGTTGTCAGAAACCTGGCGCAGCCCCTCGTTCAGCTTTTCGATGCGCCCGAGCATGGCATTCAGCGAATCCGACAGGCGATCGAATTCGTCGCCGGACCTGCCGACGGGCAGTCGTTGAGAGAGGTCGCCGGCCATGATCTTCTGGCTTGCCGCCGACATCCGGTCGATACGTTTCAGCGCGTTGCGGCCTATGCCGAACCAGATCACCAGCGCGCCGATGCCCATGATGGTCAGAGCCACCATCAGTGCCCGGCGCACGATGCCTCGGAAGCGTCCGGGATCGCCGAGGTCACGCCCGATCATAACCCTCAAGCCGTTATCCAGACGCAAGACATTGGCAACCGCCATGTGCCGGCCTGGGCGGCTGACTTCCGCATAGGGCTCGTAGCTGAAAGGAAATCCCGTCCAGCCCTGCTCGTCGAGGACACCCGGCTGCACCGAAGCGACATTGCCTGCGAGCATCTCGCCGTTCGGGCCGGCGATCACGTAAAGATTGGCTCCGGGCTGGCGGGCGCGACGCTCGATCATGCGCAGAAGAAGACTGATCCCTCCGCGTTCATAGGCGCGCTGAACATCCTGCACTTCTTCCTGCAGCGTCTGGCGCGTCTGCTGGGCAAGCAGGCGCTCGGACATGGCTGTCACGTAGAAGACCAGAAAAGCAGCACACAGTGCAAAGAGCAGGATATAGAGCGCCGACAGCCGCACGGCCGTCGAGCGGAACATCAGACGGGCACGTGCCAGCAATGAAGCCTACCCCTCGTCCTTGATCATATAGCCCGCACCGCGGATGGTCTTCAGAAGCGGCTTGTCGAAGTCCTTCTCGATCTTCGAGCGCAGCCGCGAGACATGCACGTCAATGACATTTGTCTGAGGGTCGAAGTGATAGTCCCAGACGTGTTCGAGCAGCATGGTCCGCGTCACCACCTGGCCGGCATTCTTCATCAGGTATTCGAGAAGTCGGAATTCGCGCGGCTGCAGCAGGATTTCCTTGCCCGCGCGCCTTACTTCGTGGGACAGCCGGTCGAGTTCCAGATCGCCGACGCGATAGACCATGTCCTGCTCCGGCGCCCCCTTGCGGCGGCCGAGCACCTCGACCCGGGCGAGCAATTCGGAAAAGGCGTAGGGCTTCGGCAGGTAATCGTCGCCGCCGGCGCGAAGCCCGGTCACGCGATCGTCCACCTGACCCAGCGCGGAAAGGATCAGCACCGGCGTATTAACGCCGCGCTTGCGCAGTTCGCTGATGACCGACAGCCCGTCCCGGCGTGGCAGCATCCGGTCGATGACCATCACGTCGTAGGAATTTTCGGAGCCCATGAAGAGGCCGCTTTCGCCATCGCTCGCGTGATCGACCACGATCCCGGCCTCGCGAAAAGCCTTGGTCATGTACGCGGCTGCCTCAAGATCGTCTTCGATCACCAGAATCTTCATGTGCGGCACAATAGCGTCCGCGTCCGTTTTTGCACCATGGGATTCGGCGCCCTGGCGGGAATAACGAATACTCGTTTCCATCTTTGATCCCTTTCAACGGAAGGGGCGCCGGCCGTTGCCGGCGGCGCCCCTTGCTTGGGTCTGGCGAATTGATCAGCCCTCGTTGATCGGCAGGGCGACGAAGCGGCTGTTGCCGCCCGATTCCACCTGGAACAGCGCACGGGTGCGGCCGTCCTTGCGGGCCTGGTCGATCACCTTGCCGATATCGGCTGCGTTTTCGACCTTGCGGTTGTTGACCGACACGATCTTTTCACCGGCCTTGAGGCCGCGGGCTGCAGCTTCCGAGTCCGGATCGACATCGGTCACCGAAAGGCCGGAGCCGTCTTCGGCGGGAGCGACGGTAATGCCGAGATCAGCGAGCGCCTTCTCACTGGACGGAGCCGGGGCGTCCGGCTGCTTCGGTTCCGCGGCGGCAGCCTCGTCGCTCTGGAGGTTGCCGAGCGTGACCGGGACGGTCTCCTTCTTGCCGTCACGCCACAGGTCGACATCGACCTTGGCATTCGGGCCGAAAGCGGCGACGCGCTTGGCGAGATCTCGGGCGTCCTTGATCGGCTGGCCGTTGACGGCGGTGATCACGTCGCCTTCCTTGATACCGGCCTTCTGGCCCGGCGAGCCTTCCTGCGGAGCGACGACGAGCGCACCCGAAGCCTCCTTGAGGCCGAGGGAATCGGCAATATCCTGATTGACCGGCTGGATCTGCACGCCGAGCCAGCCGCGCTCGACCTTGCCATCCTTGATGAGATCGTTGACGACATCCTTGGCAACCGAGGCCGGAATGGCGAAGGCGATGCCGACATTGCCACCAGACGGCGAAAAGATCGCGGTATTGATGCCGACGACTTCGCCGGAGAGGTTGAAGGTCGGGCCGCCCGAATTGCCGCGGTTCACCGCCGCGTCGACCTGGATGTAGTCGTCATAGGGACCGGAGCCGATATCGCGGCCACGGGCCGAAACGATACCGGCGGTCACGGTGCCGCCAAGCCCGAAAGGATTGCCGACAGCCACGACCCAGTCGCCGACACGGACCTTCGTATCATCGGCAAAGGTGACATAGGTGAATTTGCGGCTTGAGGCGTCGACCTTCAGCACGGCGAGATCGGTGCGGCTGTCCTTGCCGACAAGCTTGGCTTCCAGCTCGGTACCGTCGTTCATCACGACGGTGTAGGCCGAGCCGTCCGAAACGACGTGGTTGTTGGTCACCAGATATCCGTCTTCGGAAATGAAGAAACCGGATCCCTGTGCTGTCGGGCGGAGGGGGTGCGGGCGGTTGTCATGACGATCGCGATCACGCGGACCGCCGCGCTCGGCGCGATCCTGGTTGCGGTCGCCTGGGCCGCCAGGCATCTGGCCGCCGAACTCGCGGAAGAACCGCTTCAGGGGATGATCGTCGGGAAGCTGGTCGAAGCCGCGGCCGCCGAAATTGAAGGTGAAGTTGCTGTCGTCGTCATCCGAGGCGACTTGAGTGTTGGATTGAACACGAACGGAAACGACGGCGGGAGAAACGGCCGAAACGACATCGGCAAAGCTTGGAGCCTGCGGTGCGGTAACGGTCACCGGAGCAGCATAGGATTGGACGATCTGCGCCGGGATGCCGCTCGAAAGCATGACCGCCGCAAGACCTGCAACCGTCGTGGTCTGCAGGACGGTCTTCAAAGAGGGACGTTCAATATTGCGCATCTGTTGCTACCTTCTTCTCGTCAGTCATGTTGTTGGCCGGAGGTCCGGCGTGCGGTGGATGACGAGAGATATAGGCGCCCGGAAGTTAACTGCAGATGGCGACCGGATGAAATATTGGTAATGTTCGGGTGACGCGTCGCCCTATTTTTTAAGCAGCTCTTCTATGCGAGCCTGTTCTTCTGGCGTCAGCGCCGCGACCGTCCGCTGGTTCGGACGCGTGCGCACGAAAATGAAGATCGCAATCGCGCCGATAACGAGCAGCAGGATGGGTGCGGCCCAGAGGATCATCGTCTTGGCGCTGAACCGCGGCTTCAAGAGCACGAATTCGCCATACCGGGAAACCACATAGTCGATCACCTGGCTGTCGCTGTCGCCATTCACCAGCCGCTCGCGCACCAGCACGCGCAGGTCGCGCGCCAGTTCCGCACTGGAATCGTCGATCGACTGGTTCTGGCAGACCATGCAGCGCAACTGCGCCGAAAGATTTCGGGCGCGCTGTTCGAGGGCCGGATCGGAAAGCACTTCATCAGGGTTGACCGCAAGAGCGGGCAACGCGCTGAAAACCAGAAAAATCGCGATCAGCAGCCGGCGCATCATTCCGCCGCCTCCAGCGTCGCTTTCACCGTTTTCGCCTTGCGGCTCGGCGCTCCGACCCGCAGGCGCCGGTCCGAAAGGGACACGAACCCGCCCGCCATCATGATCAGCGCACCGCCCCAGATGCAGAGGATGAACGGTTTCCACCAGATGCGCACGACGATGCCGCCGCCCTCCATCGGATCGCCTAGCGAAACATAAAGCTGGCTCAGCCCGAAGGTGAGGATGCCCGCTTCCGTCGTCGGCATCCGCCTCGCGGTATAAAGCCGCTTCGACGACCAGACGTCGGCAATCGCCACCCCGCCGCGGCTCACTGTGAAGTGACCGCGTTCTTCCGTAAAGTTCGGCCCCACCGCCTCGCGCATGCCGTCGAATGTCAGCGAATAGCCGCCGGCATCGACCGTTGCGCGCGGCTTCATCTCGACCACCGTCTCGGTTCCGAACAGGGTGGCGGAGAAAATGCCGAGCACCGTCACGCCAAGGCCGAAATGGGCGATTGCCGTCCCGAATACCGATCGCGGCAACCCGGCCAGCCGGCGAAGCCCGACGGCCAAGCCAACCTTGGAGAAATTCCCGCGGTACCAGAGATCGGCGACGGCGCCGAACATACCCCAGAACCCGAGCGCAAGGCCGAAGATCGCCATCACCGGTCCACCGTTCTGGACATAGTAGAAGACGAGGCCGGCCACGAGGGCGAGCGCCGCGAAGAGATAAAGGCGCTGCAGGGTGCCCAGCAGATCGCCGCGTTTCCAGGCAAGCAACGGTCCGAAAGGTACCGCGACCAGAAGCGGCAGCATCAACAGGCCGAAGGTCATGTTGAAGAACGGCGCACCGACGGAAATCTTTTCGCCGGTCAGGGTTTCGAGGACGAGCGGATAGAGCGTTCCGATCAGGACCGTCGCGGTCGCGACCGTCAGGATCAGGTTGTTCAACACCAGCGCACCCTCGCGCGAGATCGGCGCGAACAGTCCGCCCGCCTTCAGCATCGGCGCGCGCCAGGCAAAGAGGATGAACGCGCCGCCGATAAAGATCGCGAGGATGCAGAGAATGAAGATGCCGCGGGTCGGATCCGTCGCGAATGCGTGCACCGAGGTCAATACGCCGGAGCGCACCAGGAAGGTGCCGAGCAGCGACAGCGAGAACGTCATGATCGCAAGCAGCACGGTCCAGATCTTCAGGGCTTCGCGCTTTTCCATCACCAGGGCCGAATGGAGAAGTGCGGTGCCGGCAAGCCAGGGCATGAAGGAAGCGTTCTCGACCGGATCCCAGAACCACCAGCCGCCCCAGCCGAGCTCGTAATAGGCCCAATAGGAGCCCATGGCGATACCCGCGGTGAGGAAGGTCCAGGCGCCGAGCGTCCAGGGCCGCACCCAGCGGGCCCAAGCGGCGTCGATCCGGCCCTCGATCAGAGCGGCGACCGCAAAGGAGAAGCAGACGGAGAACCCGACATAACCGAGATAAAGCAGCGGCGGATGAACCGCGAGCCCGAAATCCTGCAGCACCGGGTTAAGGTCCTGCCCCTCCGCCGGAGCCGGATCGAGCCGGAGGAAGGGGTTGGAGGTGAGCAGGATGAAGAGCAGGAAGGCTGCGGTGATCCAGGCCTGCACGGCCAGCACGTTCGCCTTGAGGCTATCGGGGAGGTTTCTGCCGAAGACCGCAACCAGAGCGCTGAAGAAGACCAGGATCAGCAGCCACAGCATCATGGAGCCTTCGTGATTGCCCCAGACACCGGAATATTTGTAGATCAGCGGCATCAGCGAATGGGAGTTCTCCCAGACGTTTCTGACGGAAAAGTCGGAAACCACATAGGCCCAGGTCAGCGCAGCAAACGAAAGTGCAACCAGCCAGAATGTCGCCAGCGTGCCGGTTGTCGCGAGCGCCATCATCGCCGCGTCGCCGCGCCGGGCGCCGATCACCGGCAGGATCGCGAGGATCAGCGCGGTGGCGAGCGCCAGAACGAGTGCGTAGTGACCGATTTCGACGATCATTGGCTCGCAGCCCCCTTGCCCTCGTTCCATACGCCGTCGGCCTTCAGCCGATCGGCGACTTCCTTCGGCATATAGTTTTCGTCGTGCTTGGCCAGCACGCTGTCGGCGACGAAATTATGGGCGGCATCGAACGTGCCTTCGGTCACCACGCCCTGCCCTTCACGGAAAAGGTCGGGCAGAATTCCGGTATAGCTGACCGGCACGTTGCCGGTGCCGTCGGTGACGGTGAAGCTTACCGTCGAGCCCTGGCCGCGCTTTACGGAACCTTCCGCCACCAGACCGCCCAAGCGGATCCGGGTGCCCGGCTTGACGTCGGTCTTTGCCAGGTCGGCCGGCATGAAGAAATAGGCGACCGACTGGCTGAAGGCGAACATGACCAGCAGCACGGCAACGATGATGAAGCTCATCCCGCCCGCGATCACCGCCAGCCGTTTCTGCTTGCGAGTCATTGCGTCACTCCCTTGGGCGCCGAACCCTCGACGGCAAGCCCTATCTCGTTTGCCAGCGCCACCAGTTCACCCGAGGACGGAAACTGCTTCAGGCCGCTCTTCAACGCTTCCTCGGCCTTTTCCTTTTCGCCCAGCACCGAATACGAGCGCACCAGCCTCACCCAGCCTTCGAGATTGTCCGGGTCCTCTTTCAGCCGGGCGGCGAGGCTGTCGACCATGCCGCGGATCATCGCCTCTCGGTCGTCCTGCGCCATCGCTCCGGCTGCCGCCATGTCTTCCTGCGTCGGGTTGGCGAGCGCCGGCGCCCCGCCGGTGGCGGCATCCGGATTTGTTGCGACGGTGCCGCCGTTCTTTGCGATGTGCTGGTTGACGAGCTGCATCCAGGGGGCCTCTGGGGGAGATTCCTTGGCGATCGCCTCGAAGACGGCCCTTGCCTCGACCATGCGGCCGGCCTGTTCGAAACCGAGCCCAACATAAAACCGGGAGCGCGGATTTTTGGGATCGAGCTTTACGGCTTCTTCGAATACCGAACGCGCATCCTCGGTCACGATGCCGTCATTGGTGGCGATGAGAGTCTCGCCAAGACCGGCGAGCCGCTCCGAGCTGGCACCGAGCAGACGGATTGCATTGCGATACGCCATCTCGGCATCGCCAAGCCGCATCGTGCGGAAATAGATCGGCGCCAGCAGGTCCCAACCGGCGCCGTCATTGGGGTTCTGCGCCAAGTGCCGCTCCGCCTTGGCGACGAGCAGGGCGATATTGTTTCCCGGATTGGCGAGCCGCGCTTCGAGCGGCTGGTCCGGCAGGTTCGGGTTGCCGAGAGCCAAATAAAGACAGAGCCCGACAATCGGGGGAATGACCGTCACGATGGCGGCGACCAGCGCATGGGATCTCTGCTTCGGGGCTTCAGAACTCGCTGCGCCATCCTCACTCGCCGCCGCAAGCAGCCGGCGACCGATCTCGGCGCGAGCATATTCAGCCTGCTGGGCATCGATGAGCCCCTGGGCACGATCGCGCTCCAGTTCCTTGAGCTGGTCGCGGTAGACTTCGACCTCACCGGCGTGACTTGCAGGCGCCGCCATGCCACGGCGGGAGAAGGGCATGATCAGCACGGCTGCAACCGCCGCCGTCAGAAGCGCTAGGATGATCCACAAGAACATAATGGCCCATTACTGCAACCACCGGCGCATTCCAACCGCGGAGCCGGCGTTGACGCAAATTTGAGGCGTTTCGCCGCAAGTTATAACGCCGATATGGCACCGGAAGTCGCCCGTGGCCATGACATAAGTCAAAGATGGGGTCAGGTCAGCGGCGTCCAGGTCCCGTCCGAGTTGCGGCAGGCAGCACCTCGTGCGGTCATTTCGCGCCCTCCGGCCGTCAGCGTGTGGCGATATTGCCGGCAGTTCTGTCTTCCTACCTGATAGGGTGCATTGGCTATTACCTGGCCGCTTGCATCATCGCCCTTCCAGGGGATGGTCTGGCCCCCTGCGGCAGCTTCAAGGGCGCGATATTCCGCCTCCAGGGCGCGGGAGCGGTCGCTTGAGGAAAGTTCAACGCCGGCGCGGCCGACAATCCCACCCTGCAACGCGGAGATATAGGATGCCGAAGCGGAAGGACGCGGCGAAAGAAGCCCGCGCGATCCTCCCTTGTCGGCACCGGACGACGTACTGCAGCCTGCTAGCAGACCGGTTACGACAGCCAGGGTTAGGATGTTTTGGAGACCTTGGGATCGCATGTCAGAACCGGCTCATAAGTCATCTTCATTCAGGAATCGATCCGGGAGTGCTCCCGTCCCGGCATGGCATCATTATGGCATTGCTGGGAAACTCGCAGATCCGCCGATCGTTCAATTTCCCATTTTAGCGGAGGGAGATAGCCACGTCCCAGTCCACGAAGATATAGCAGGCAATCTATCCGTCCATATTGCGGCGCACTGATTGCCGGAATGTTGCGCATCCGTCACACTGGCGCCCCCCACCGAGCCCATGATCTTTCAGCTCGCATCCTTCGTCACGCCCGGCAGAAGCAGCTGGGCTCTCAGGCCGCCACGCAGGCCTCGGGTCAACTCGAACCGACCCTGATACTCGCCGGCAATCTCCCGGACGATCGAAAGGCCAAGCCCGGCTCCCGGCTTGCTTTCATCGAGCCTCCTGCCGCGCTTCATGGCTTCGCGGATCTGGTCGGGTTCAAGTCCCGGTCCATCATCTTCGATTGCCATTTCAAGCCAGTAGCGGCGTGGCACCTCGGCTTCCCTGCCAGGCGGAGCGGCAGCCGTCGCTGCGGTGATCCAGACACCCGTCTTGCAGAAGCGTGCGGCGTTCTCAAGCAGGTTGCCGATCGTTTCCTCTACGTCTTGCTGCTCCATCGCAAGCGCCATCCCGGGCGGGAAGACGGACAGATGGAATTCTTTTTCGGGGTTCAATCGGCGAATCACCCGCACCAGCCGCTCCAGCACCGGCTCGACATCCGTACGGGCGAGCAGGGATTCGCGCTGGGCGGCGATGCGAGCTCGGTTCAGGTAGGACTGTACCTGCGCCTGCATCGCCTCGGCCTGCGAACGAACCAGGTCCGACTGCACCCTCTCAAGCATCCGGGATTCATTCAGGAGAACGGCGATCGGCGTTTTCAGCGAATGGGCGAGATTGCCGACCTGCATGCGCGCCCGCTCGACAATGCGGCGGTTGCTTTCGATCAGCGCGTTGATTTCGTTGGCGAGCGGCATGACCTCACGGGGGAATTCGCCATCCAGCCGCTCCGCCTCCCCTCGACGCACCATTTCAAGCGCGCGGCGGGCACCCACCAAGGGCTGCAGCCCGTAGAGAATGGCGAGGCCGTTGACGACGAGGCTTCCGACACCGAAGACGGCGAGCGCGATATAGAGGCTGCGGGAGAATGCGCGGATGTCATCTTCCACCACACCGAGATTGCCTGCCACCCGGAAGCGGGCGGCACGGCCTTCCCCATCGAGCACCACCTCAGTCTCCGAGATCAGCAGATGGTTTCCGAAGGCGTCGGTTGCCGGATAGAAGCGCTCGTAGCGATTGTTGAACGGCACTGCCAGAATCGAAGGCACGCTGATGTTGGAGGTGCCGAGCGAGGATGAGGAGAGCGGCCTGGCAGCAAATGTGCCGAGCGGTTCGATGATCCAGTACCATCCCGTCTCCGGCTGTGAAAAACGCAGGTCGCCAAGTTGCGGGCTGCCGGAAAGCTGGTTGTCGTCGCCGATCGTGATCGAGTTGATGACGTTATAAAGCTGCGCCCTCAGAAGGTCGGTGAAAGCGCGCTCCGCCGATTGCCGATAGAGCTGCGAGATGACGATCGAGATGACCACCAGCGCCAGGGCCGACCACAGCGTCGCCAGCAGCAGCACGCGGGCTGTCAGCGACCTGGGGCCGGTCGGAAGGATCCTAATGCGCATCTGTCGGCGCTTGCATCCTGTAGCCGAGGCCCCGGACCGTTTCAATGAGATCGACGCCAAGTTTCTTGCGGAGCCGGCCCACGAAAACTTCGATCGTATTGGAATCGCGGTCGAAATCCTGGTCATACATGTGTTCCACTAGCTCGGTGCGGGAAACGACCTGACCCATATGGTGCATCAGGTAGGAAAGCAGCCGGAATTCGTGCGAGGTCAATTTCAGCGCCACGCCGTCCACGCTCGCTTTCGAAGCCTTGGTATCGAGTCTCACAGGGCCGCAGACGATTTCCGAGGAGGAATGACCGGCCGCGCGCCGGATCAGGGCCCGTACGCGCGCCAGCACTTCCTCTGTATGGAAGGGCTTGGCCACATAGTCGTCGGCACCGGCATCGATACCCGCTACCTTGTCGCTCCAGCGGTCGCGGGCGGTGAGCATCAGAACCGGCATACCCTTGCCTTCGGCCCGCCATTTCTCGACCACGGTTATCCCGTCCATGACAGGCAGGCCGATATCGAGGATAACAGCGTCATAGGGTTCGGTTTCGCCGAGGTAATGTCCTTCCTCGCCATCGAAAGCCTGGTCGACCACATAACCCGCCTCCTTCAATGCATCGGACAACTGCCGATTGAGATTGACGTCGTCTTCGACCACCAGAATGCGCATGCACCGCCCCTCGAATAATATGCCGGCAGATATATCAGATAATAAGCCTGCCGGATCCGCCTACATTGGAACCCTTACGGTTACCTTGCGCGGCCTTTGGCTGCCGTTGCCCTGGACGAGCACGGTCACGATGCAGGTCTGGCCGTCCGAGGAAGGCTGGGCGGAAAGAAGCTGGCCGCCCGTCTCCCGCACGACGCGGGACGCAGCCGATCCGCAATCGCTCGCAACGAGCAGAAGATAATCGCGCGCAGAGGCGTTTTCCGGCTGAAGACCGGAAAAACCGGCGATGCCGGCGGCCAGTATTGCGATGATCGGCAGTCGCGCCATGATTTAACGTTTCCACTCGCAGACAAAACAGGATTCATGTCCAAAGCATGTGATGAATTATGTAGCCAAAGGCTGCTGAATGGCAAATGAATGGTCCGTAATGCTTCCCTTCAGGCGGCTATTTTCCCCTGATTCCAGTTGCGGCCCTGAGCCGCCCGCTGATTGCCAGAAGCCCGCCGGCAACACCCGCCAAGGTTACCGCAATGTTGGCAAGATCGGCCTGCATATCTGCGCTGAGCTCGATTCCCTTGATCTGCAGAAGCGATGAACCGACCGCTATCAAAGCACCCCAGACAGTCTTCGATTGATACCAGGCTTTCATATCATCCATGTTCTCGTCTCTGATTTTGATTGTTCAGGGTGAAGATGCCGAAGAAGGATCGGCAACCGGTATCGCTCCCACCGCAAGCTGGCCGCGAGAGGAGAAAAACGTCTCCGCGGCGTAGCTTGCCCGAGCAGGCTGCTAGTGGATACCGCCCGCGCCGAGCCGAAAGGCGGAAGCGTATTCGCTGGGCGGGCAGCCGATCCTTTGGCGGAAGGCGGTGCTGAACGCACTGGCTGACTTATAGCCAATATGCTCCGCGATTGTTTCGAGCGACTGGCCGCCGCGCAGCAGCGCATCTTTGGCAAGTGCCATTCGCCAATTCAGCAGATATTCCACGGGTCCGAGGCCGACCGTCTCTGAGAAGCGACGCGCGAAAACCGAGCGCGACATGCCCACCTGCCTAGCGAGTTCGCCGACCGTCCAGCCGCGGGCCACATCCGCATGGATGTGCGCAAGCGCCTGAGCGAGTTGCGGCTGCGCCAATCCAGCGAGCAGGCCCGCATGCGGCGACCAGAAGGCCTCCCGACGCAGGGTCTCGATCAGCATCACTTCGATCAGACGGCAGAGAATGGCGTCCCGCCCGGGCCGGATGTCCTCCGCTTCCTCCCGCAGGATCGAGGCGAGAGCGCGCAATCGCGCCCCTCCCTGCTCCGAAGCCGGTACGTGCACGACGCGTGGCAGCAGCCCGATCAGCAACTCGGCATTGGCTTTCTCGCATTGGACAAGACCACCCAGGATTCGTGTCGTCGGCCCACTTTCCAGATCGCCGACCCGCATCTCGCCATCAACGTAATGACGAGCCTTGAAGGCTTCATCAGACAGCGCCGTCTCCACGCCCGGGCTGCTCAGGAATCGGTCGTTTATCGGCCTGACCGAGAGGATGTAGTCGCCTTCGCGCAGCTCAATAAGCCCCGCCTCTTCTGCCTCGAAATAGCAGCCACCCTCCGTCACAAGATAGAATGTTGGGGCCGGCTGTTCGGGCACCTGGACACCCCAAGCTCCGCGGCCGGACATACTCCCTAACAGCACGGTGCTGGGCCGTAATAACCCTATAATATCGGTCAGAGCATCCATTTGGGACGATCCATAATGAAAAGAGGACTATCCGTTATAGAATGCTTCCCTGTACAAGGATAGGTCCAGCCCCATTAACAATGGAGCCTCACATGACCAAAACCGTTCTCATCACCGGCTGCTCCTCCGGCCTCGGCCGGATGACTGCCATTCATTTCGCTTCTCAAGGCTGGAACGTCATCGCCACCATGCGCAAGCCTGAACCGGAACTCGCGGAAAACCATCCCGGCCGCGTTCTCGTACACCCCCTCGACGTGTCCGATCGCCAAAGCGTCGACACCGCAATCGCGGCCGGCGTGGAGCATTTTGGTGGTCTCGACGCCATCGTGAATAACGCCGGGATCACCATGCTCTCCGTCTTCGAGGCGACTCCGGCAGAGGCTTTCCGACGCATATTCGAAACCAACGTCTTCGGAGTGGTGAATGTCATTCAGTCGGCCCTTCCGCATCTGCGCCAGCGCGCCAGAAGCACGATCGTCAATGTCAGTTCCGGTGTTGGCTTCGCTGCCGTGCCGCTGCTCTCGGCATATGTGGCCTCCAAGCACGCCATTGAGGGGCTCTCTGAGTCCCTCTCATACGAGCTGGAATCACAGAATATCGGAATAAAACTGGTTGAGCCGGGCGCCATGCGGAACACCAATTTCACCGCCACGGGCATGTCTGCTTCGGAGGCGGCCGTCGTGCCGGAGGGGTACAAAACCTATTTCGATCACGCCCTTCAGTCGATGATCAACTATCCTTTTGCCTCGACCGACGAAAAGTCGGTCGCCGAGGCGATCTATGCTGCTGCGAGCGATTCGTCCGGTCGCCTTCGTTACGTGGTCGGCCCCGATGTTGAGGAATATGCCCGCCTGCGCTGGTCCACTTCGGAGGATCACTATCTTGCCGAGATGAGCCGGCTGACGGGGCAGAGTGCTTGGCGCGAAATGGCGAAGTAACATCACGCCGACAGCCGCCGGACCGGCAGCCGTCGGCACTTCCCGGTTCAAACGACGAGTTCGACCGCCACCTCCGCCGGAATGCCGAGCGGCACCGCCCGGCCGATCTGCCGGCGATACGGCCCCCGTTCATATCAGGTGGCGGTATTTGCCCTACCTCTGGCGCTTCCCATATCTGCCGGCCACCCCAGCCAGAGCGCCAAGCACCCACCAAGCGCAAAGGCTTGCCGCTGCCGAGCCCGCCAGGATAACCTTGGAGCCCGACAGCTCCCCTTCGATACCGAGTTTCGTCGTCAGCCAAACGCCCATCGGCTCCCCAAAGATCAGACCGAAGCTCATTCCGGTCAAAAACCTGCTCGCAGCTTCGCGGCAGGTCCTCGGCAGGAGGTAGATCAACGAAATGCCGGCGCCCGCAGTGGACCCGAGAATCGTCGCGATGCCGACGCCGGGCTCGCTTCCGAGGTCAGTCATTTTTAATCTTTCTGTTTTAGGATGAACACATAAGAGCCGACAGGGCTCGATAGCCACTATCGGCTCTCTCGGCCTCCCTTCGGGGTGGCCGCTTCTGTTTTTGCCAATCGTCAGAAGAGCTTGGCGCCGCCGGCTCAAAGGTTGATTCCGCGACTTCAGAGGCGGTCGACGCTACAAAAAATCGACTCGTCCCCTCATAGGCGAGCCACGGCACGGCGGCGGCCGCTTCTGCAATCATTCGCATCGCCCGATAGGCGACGGGGTTCTTCATGAAGCCGGTCCGCGCCAGCGCCGCATAGGAGAGCCCTGACCAATGCGCCGCGCCTTCGCCCGCGACGATCGCAAAGCCAGCCGCCATCTTCGTCGCGCGTTCCAGTGCTTCAGTCCTTTCTGCAGGCACGGCTTTTCGCCCGCCCGTGGAGGCCCACGGCAGGTGGAATGGCGATTTCATGTTCAGAACCTCTAGGTTTTTGTGAAGTCCATCTTCAGACGAGGACCGCCGAACTCAGAGCGGGCGTTTCGCGGCTCTGTCGACGTCGTAGTCGGCCGCAAGCCGCATCTCCCGCACCGGCCGCACCCGGTCGATGGATTCCTGGTAGATCGGATGCGCCTTGTAGGCGGCAAGCGCCGCTTCGTCCTCGAATTCGCCGTAGACCACAAAGTCCACCTGGTTGCCGAGCTGATCGACCTTGTTGTTGATGCCGATCTCCAGGAGGCTCGCATGCGGTATCCGGGTCAGCAGCGACAGCCCCGAAAGAACAGTATCCCGGTCGTCCTCGCTGCGTGCGGTAAAAAAGACGATATGGCGGATCATGCGTCACTCCGGTTTTTAAAGGCGGGGCGTCGGCTATCATATCTCCGCCCGCTTCCCAAGTGTGCCGAGCGCCGCATGGAAGATCCTGCCATATCCGGCAACCAGTTCCGCCCGTCATTGCCATTGATGATCCGCCTTGCGCCGACCCACTCGGCTTTCTCCGCTGAAAAATAATGATCGAGCCTGCGGCCGGTAAAACCGCCGTGCCGCATTCCCTCGATCAGGATCGTCGCCGCGACATCCTTTTCCATCGCCCGGGACGGATCGGCGACGAGGTCGATCCCGGTCACCTTCGACATGGCCTCGTAGTCCCGCTTGTGGGCGAGCTGCACCAGCCCGCGCCACAGCCAAATCCTGCCGTCGGCGTCCGGACGCCAATAGGGCGTCTTCACCGAAGCCAGCCGGCCGGCGGAAAACGCCCTGTCCAACCGTCCGATCGCCGCCGCGTCGCTTGCCGCCCGCGTCTCGCGCACCGGCTGCATGGTGGCCGCCGTCTCGTGAAAGGCGGTCGCCAGCACATAGGCAAGTCCGTTGGGGCCGCCCTTGGGGCACACGCACCTGCCAAAGGTCGAGAATCGCGTCGAGCCCCTCAACCTGTGCTGCCCGGATTTTTCCCTTGATTAATCTTGTGCGGATGAAATCGAGGAAGGCAGCGCGGTTGCGCGGCATTTTGAGCTTACCTCTTTACCGTGTCCCGAAGTTTCAATCGGTTTAGAAAAACTAAATCGTTTTAAGCCTTTAGGCGCCGCTTTACTTTTCTCTAACGCTATGGAACCAACGAACATCTACGACGTTCACGTCGGCTTTCTGATGAACAAGGAGATCATGATGATGCCGCAGCCGGTACAGGCCGTCCCTTCGAAACAGATCCCACAGCATGTCGTCGAGCGCATGGAATCGGAGTGGAAGCAGATCCGCGAGAGCGCTCCAAAACCGGCCGATACCCGCCGCTAATCCCCTTTTCATTCACGCGGCCGCGCGTGAGATGCCTCGCACGCGCGGTTCGCCATGGCCCTCCAGCAGGAGTGCCGTCAACGCCCAGACCAGCGCGCCGAGCCGGTCGGGCGCCCGCCCCGAAGACAGCCCGTCTGGCCCGAAGTCGCACATCTGATCCTCGAGTTCCGCAAATCGTCCCGCATGGGCCACACGACCCTGCTCGTAGAGCGCCGCCACCGGTTCGGCGCGCAAGTATTTTCCCCGCGTCGCCCTGACAATCGTTACCGGCAAGGCTGCGTCGACACTTCTCAACGTCGCCGTCACCATATCGCCGCCCTGGTTCACTTCCGCCACCACCCGGTCGGCCTGGAAGCGCGAATAGGCCTTGGCAACGGCATGAGCCCGACCCGCCGAGCTTTTTCCCTCGACCGAACAATCGGCGAGCACCACCGCCCGGCCGCTTGCCTCAAGCCCGGCCACAACGATGCCGCAGCATGATCCCTCGCCCGAACCGGCCAGAGGATCGACCGCCACGACAATGCGCTGCAGCACTCCGCCCGATCAAAGTCTCGAAATCATCCATGGCCGATAAATCCGATGCAATTTCTGGGCGCGCAACGGCATCCGCCGCGCTCCTGTCGAACGCGCCGGTTCCCGATGCCAATCTCCCGAAATGAAAAGACCCGGTGTTCAGACCGGGCCGATGACTGAAGCCTCGCACCGGACATCCGCTAAGGCTCCCCACCGGCGCAATTCTTCGACTATGCCAAAAACCTATCAAACCACCGTCACGCCGTCAAGGATTATTTTCCTATCTTGGTGAATTTTTCCTCACGTCCCGCAGAACGTCTGCGTCACCCGCTCCTCCGGCTTCGGCGGCGTCGTCAGGTCGGCGAATTCCGGCCGTTCCTCGAAGGGGTGTTCGATCGCCGCAAGCAGCCGCTCGAAATAGCTGAAGTCGCCGTAATTGGCAGCCGAAAGCGCCTCCTCGACGCGGTGGTTGCGGGGAATGAGGGCGGGATTGGCCGCGCGCAGCGCCGAAGCTCGTTCGCTGCCCTCTTGCATCTCGCCGGAGAGACGCTCGCGCCAGGCCGAAAGCCAGTCGCTGGCTTTGGGAATAGCGGCAAAGCAGGCAAGGAACGCTTCATCCTCGCCCTCCGCCGCACCGGCGAGCCGCCGGAAGGCAAGGGTGAAATCCGCCTCCCCTTCCTGCATGGCGGAAAGCAGCGCCTGGATCAGTTCGCCGTCGCCTTCGGCCTCGGAGAAAAGCCCGATCTTCCTGCGGAAAACCGCCAGCCATTCTGTCTGAAACCGCTCGCCGAATTCTTTCAGCACGCCGTTTGCAGCCTCCACCGCCTTTTCCTCGTCGGCGTTGAGCAGCGGCAGCAGGCATTCCGCCAGCCGGGCGATGTTCCACTGGCCGATCCCAGGCTGGTTGCGATAGGCATAACGGCCCATCTGATCGATCGAGGAAAACACCTTCATAGGATTATATTCGTCGAGAAAGGCGCAGGGGCCGAAATCGATCGTCTCGCCTGATATCGTCATGTTGTCGGTGTTCATCACCCCGTGGATGAAGCCGGCGCCCATCCAGCGGGCGATTAGCGCCGCCTGCCGCATGGCCACCTCCCCGAGCAGCGCCAGATGGGGATTTTCGCGCCCTTGAAGCTCGGGGTAGTGGCGCTCGATCACGTAGTCGGCGAGTAGCTTGACGCCGTCATTGTCGCCCCGGGCAGCAAAGAACTGGAAGGTGCCGATCCGCACATGGCTTGCCGCCACCCGCACGAAGACGGCCCCCTGCTCGACCCGTTCGCGATAGACCGGCTCGCCGGTCGCGACTGCCGCAAGGGCCCGGGTCGCCGGAATGCCGAGCGCCGCAAACGCCTCGGAGAGGATATATTCGCGAAGCACGGGTCCAAGTGCAGCACGCCCGTCGCCGCGGCGGGAAAAGGGTGTCGGCCCGGCTCCCTTCAACTGAATGTCGCGGCGCACTCCCCTGCGGTCCACCACCTCGCCGAGCAGGATTGCCCGCCCGTCGCCGAGCTGCGGCACGAAATTGCCGAACTGGTGGCCCGCATAGGCCATGGCGATCGGCGCGGCACCCGGCGGTACGACATTGCCGGCAAGGATCGCCGCAAGCCTGGCGGGATCGGAAAAATCCGCCTCGATGCCAAGTTCCTCCGCCAGCTCCTGGTTGAACTTCAACAAGACCGGACCGTCCACCGGTTCCGGGTAGACGGACGCGAAAAACCTGTCCGGCAGGCGGGCATAGGAATTGTCGAACTGGAACACCAAAAATGTGCCTCCTCAGGGCCGCCGCGGCCCCGTTTACTCAATATGGGTAACCTCCCCTGCCGAACAAGGAAATGACACTTTTGTTGCGCGTTGGTGGTAGATCGAGCGGGACTGTCCAGCGCGAACAGGCGTCAAGTAAAACCTCCGGCGGACGACCACCTCACCATTTGGATTAGTTATAATTCACTAAAACCTATGTAATAATTGATTTACATCGGGTGGATCCCGGGTAAAGGCGTTGTCGCGTTGGAGGGGATGAGTATGAGAAAAGTTCTGTTTGCGTTGACCGCCACGGCAGTCCTCGCGCTGAACGGGGGCGCCGCCCTCGCCATGGGGGGTATTGGATACGGCGGCGGTCATGGCGGCGGTGGCGGAGGGGGTCCCCGGGGCGCGCCGTTTCCGATTGCGGCACTTGGCCTGCCGCTCGCAGCCGGCCTTTTTGCCTATGTCATACTCAAGCGTAGCAAGAACTGATCCATCCGCTGCATCTTTACTTTCCAGGGCTACCCTTCTCCTTGAAAGAGAGCGCCTAGGTCCCCTCTATTCGAACCTTGTACTGTGCGCCTTCGGCAACGCTGTTTTCGAAGATATCCGCAAGGTGTTCGTTGAAGACGGCATCGTGTCCGCACTGCTCACGGGCGGAGGCGTTCACCCGGTACTCTTGTTTTCGGTGCTGTGGGTCGCCTGGGCGCTTTGGAAGATGCCTCTCGAAAGCCGTCTGCCGCTCTGGGCGGAAAGGTTGGTCATTGGCCTGGTCGCCCTTCTTCTCTATCTGCCGCTGACCTGGTTTTCCTGGGTCGCGCTGACCATCCTCGGCGGACGGGTGCTTCTCTCCGACCGCAAGCTCGGCACCCTTTCGATCTATCTGACCGTGCCCAAGTTCTGGGGCCTCATCCTCGTCATGGCGATCGGCACGCCGGTCCTGACCATCGATGCCTATGTCACGGCACTCGCCGCGGGATACGAGAGCAGCGCCAATTTCGTCGTTCCGACGGACGGCAACGATCCGGTACTCATCCTGTGGGCCTGTTCCTCGTTCCACGGCATTTCCTACATGCTTCTGGCATGGTTGGCGTTTTCGGTGGTGAACAAGGTCAGCCCGCTTCGGGGTCTCAACTGGCTGGCGGCGGGCATTGCCGGCGTCGTGCTCATCAACTGGATGCGGCTGTTCGCAATGATCCGCTTCATGGACCTTTACGAGCCTTTGCATGACGGCGTCGCCGGAGAAGTGGTCGGCCTGCTCACCACCTTCTGGATAATCGGCCTCGCATCGATGGGTCGGAAATCTGCGGTGCGCGCATGATCCGCATGTTTATCGTTGCCGTCCTGCTTCTGGCCCTTCCGCTCGTCCTCAAGGAAAAGGCCGGAGGTCTGCGCGATCTTGCCTCAACACGATGGCGCGAAGGCGTCGCAAACGAGGAAGTGCTGACTGCCATTCAGACGTCAGGCATGTCGGTCAAGGTCGGTCCGAACGGATCGGAAGGAACGGCGCAAGCGGCCGGTTGCGAGCTGCTGTTTCAGCCTGCCGATCCGCGCGGACAAAACCTCGGTTATCTCATCGAGCTTTCCAAGGAATTTAACCGCCTGTCATTCCTCTACAAGGGGAGGCTCCACGACGAGTTTCCCTATCTGAACGCGCTCACCCGGCATATCCTGTTCATTCTCCTGAATGCCGTCGGCATCGATAATGACTACCGGCCGGTCATCGGAGTTTTTGAGAAGGGCGCCTGCGGCAACCTCGACCCGTTGCGCCAAATCTGAAACCCGGGTTTCCGGGCGTCAGTTGCCTTTCAGCCTGACGCCGAAGCCGAACAGGAAGGTCAGCAGCGCGCCTGCAGCCGCCGTGCCGTAAAGCCAGATGGCCGGCCCGCCTGCCTCCCCGCCGTCGAGCCGGGATACCAGGCCCGTGGCGGTCGCGATCATTCCGGCAAGACCTGCGCCGATCGCGTAACCGGCAGTCGAAATCGTCGGCAGCAGCGCGCTCGCCAGATCCCGCTCCGCAGTCTCGGCCGCCTCCATGGCGGCCTGGTTGATGCTGGCCCAGGCCAGGCCGAAACCTGTGCCAATCGCGATCTGGCCGAAAAGCAGGAGCCCCAGGGAACCGTACGCAAACGATGTGGCGAGCGCCAGGAAGCCGAGGAGCTGGAACAGGGCACCGCCGCGCATCCAGGCATGCCGCGCTCCCAGCGCCACGATGCGGCTGGCAGCAACTGCGACCACGCTCCAGGTGAGTGCCATGCTGACGACGAGGTATCCGACCACCGCCGGCCGGAACCCGAAGACCGCGTCGATCATCACAGCCATGTAGACGCTACCGACCGAATGGCTGGTCGACATCAGAAACAGCACCCAGAAGCCGTTTCCGAGTACCGAGCCCAGCCGGAAGGCTCCGGCCGGAAAAAGCCTCGCACCGATCTTTCCGTCGAGCTTCAGGGCCGGCAGAAAAAGCCCCGCCCCGGCGGCGATCGCCACAGCCTGCATGGCGCCGTCGGTGGCGACGGAGGAGAGCGACAGGACGAAGGAAGCGGCAAGGCACAGCCCGATCGTGGCGAAGGAAAGCGGCATGGGCGCCGCCTCCGTCACACGGGGCCTTGCAACCAGCGTCAGGACTGGCAGAAGCAGAACGAAGGGCGCGACGGCGAGGAACGCCGCCCGCCAGGAATAGGCCTCGGTCAACAGCCCCCCTGCGAGCGGCCCGGCAATCGCCGCCACCGCCCAGACGATCGCTTCGACGGCGAAGACCTTGGCGATGAGGGCGGAGGGAAAGTTCGCGGGGATGAGGCTGTAGCAGATCGCCACCACCAGCCCGTCGGCGACACCCTGCAGGAGACGCCCCGCCATGATCCAGGAAAAGGCGGGTGCGGCAAGCGCAAACAGTCCGCCGACGGCAAAGAGGAGGGCAGAGATCATCAGGCTCGCCTTCACGCCGATTCGGTCCCGGAATGCCGCCGCTCCGGTGCCGCCGGCAATCGAACCCAGGAAATACAGCGTATAGGCCCAGCTGAAATAATCCGTGCCGCCGATCTCTCGCGCCGCCGGCGGCAAAGCCGCAACGATTGCGAACTGGTTGAAGGCATGAAGCCCGATCCCGGAGGAAATCAGTGCCAGCATGGCACCGTCACGGCCCCGCAAAAGCCTCGACCAACTCGTATCCATATCCTGCAGCACACCCGTCTCCATGTCCGTTATTACGATGCGCGGCACGCTACGACCTCAAGCGCAGTTGAGGTCAAGGCGGCAGGCGAAAATAAAAACAGCGCAATTTCAGAGACTTAAAATGTATCGTCAGTTTCGGCCTTTTGTTGTATTTTAGCTACAGCTTTGCAAGCAAGTCGCACTACATCAATATCATCATCAACCGGAGGGAATATCCATGAAGGCTATTTTCATTCTCGCCACGACGGCCGCCATGACCGCCTCTTCCGTTGTCTATGCCGCGGATGCGGTCGAAGCGGTTCCCGCCGCACCGGAAGCGGTGGAAATGCCGGCTGCGTTCACCTGGTCCGGCCCCTATATCGGTCTTCATACCGGGTATGGCTGGGGAGACGGCGATGCGATCGTCGGTGGCTCCGACAGCTTCGACGGCTGGAGGTTCGGCGGTTTTGTCGGCTACAACTGGCAGTTTTCGAGCGGTTTCGTCGCGGGTCTCGAAGGCGACGTGAACTATGACTGGAATGAGAACAGCTATGCGGGCGGCGTCGACATCGGCACCGGCTTCTCCGGTTCAGTGCGCGGCCGCGTGGGTTATGCCATGGATCGGGCGCTCATCTTCGCGGCCGGCGGCTGGACCGCCACCAATGCCAGCATCGATGGCGGCGGGTTCGATGATGACGACACTCTGCACGGCTGGACGATCGGCGGCGGTATCGACTACGCCTTCACCGACAACGTCTTCGGCCGTATCGAATACCGCTACAACGACTTTGGGGAAGGCGATCTCGCAGGCTCCGACTTCAATTTCAACCAACACATCATCAATGTCGGCATCGGCGTGAAATTCTAATCGCACCACGTTGCGACCAAAGCCGCCGGAACACGCTTCCGGCGGTCAAGGGACGTGGTTTTCTTCAACACCATCGCCCTCAGGACGCTCAGCGCTTCGCCATCTGCTCGCGCAGGCGCTCGTGCTGGTCCACGATTTCCGACGTCAGGACATCGGCAAAATCCTCCATCTCGTAGAGAGGCCGGATCTCGATCTCGCTCGGGCCCGGCATCGGATTGGGGCAACGCTTGACCCAGGCGACGGCCTCGTCCATGTCCTTCACCTGCCAGAGCCAGTAACCGGCCACCAGTTCCTTCGTCTCCGTAAACGGGCCGTCGATCACCAGCCGATCGGCACCGTCGAAGGCAACGCGCTTGCCCTGGGACGAGGGTTTCAGGCCATCGCCGGCCAGCATGATCCCGGCTTTCACCAGTTCCTCGTTGAACTTGCCCATCGCTTCGAAAAGCTCAACGGTCGGCATCACACCGACTTCGCTATCCTTGGTCGCCTTGACCATCACCATGACACGCATCTTGCTCTCCTCTTGCCAACCGGCCACCTCGGCCGTCTTGCGAAAGACGGATGAAACCGGCCCAAACCGACAAACGACACCAAATTAAACTCAGCAAAGGGTCAGATGAAGGCTCGGGGCGTCACCTTGTGACCGCATATTGCGCGTGCCATCATAAATTCATGACAAGACTCAGCATCGACCGGATTGAAACCGCCGTTCACAAGATCGACAGCGTCTTTCAGAACACGCCCCAGTATTTTTGCCCCCATCTCAGCAGGGTTTTGGGATGCCGCGTCGTATTGAAGGTAGAGACGTTGAACCCCGTCCGGTGTTTCAAGGGACGCGGAACAGAAACGGTGCTGGCCAATCTCGAAGCCGCCGGCGGTCAAAAGGCGGTGGTCTGCGCAAGTGCTGGAAATCTTGGCCAGGCACTCGCCTATAGCGGAAGGAATAGAGGTTTCGGCGTTACCGTCACAGCCTCATCCGCTGCCAATCCCTTGAAGATCGAACGCATGAAAGCATTGGGCGCGGCGGTCGTTCTGGTAGAAGGCCAGATCGAAGAAGCACTTGAAGCTGCGCTTACGCATTCCCGAGAAACAGGCGCATTCCTGGTCGAAGACAGCAAAAACATCGATACCTGCGAAGGAGCAGGGACAATCGGTCTGGAACTCGCCAAACTGCCGTTCCCGCTGGATTCCGTCCTGATTTCGCTTGGCGCCGGGGCGATGGCGACAGGTATTGGTTTTGCGCTCAAAAACCGTTGCCCGGACACGACGGTTTTGTCCGTTCAGCCTCAAAATGCGCCCGCGTTGACCCGATCCTATCTTGCCGGCGCGGTCATCGATTCCGGGCCGCCCCACACGATCGCCGACGGCGTGGCCGGACGATACGTCATCCCCGATGTTTTGACGGATATGCTGGAAGTCGTGGACGATGCGCTTCTGGTCGAGGAAGACAGTATCGTCGAGGGCATGAGGCTCCTCTACAGTCACTCCGGCCTGATCGTCGAACCTGCCGCTGCTTTGGGTATTGCCAGCATTCTCGAAAACCCGGGCCATTTTCGCGGGCAAACCGTCGCGACAGTCCTGTGTGGAAGCAACGTCGCGCCACGGGATTTCGAAAATTGGGTGAATCATTGAAGCCATGAGCAGCCGGCTCGGTGGCCGCCCTTTGCTTTACTGAAAGAATCGCCAAATCTACTTTATTCACGAGATCTAAACTTGGCTCCGCAATGAGATCGGATGTATTTATCCACAGAATGGTCTGAAATCGACAATGCAAGCCCCTATATGGGGGATGGATTTTCTCCCCGCGCTCCCGTTTATTGCGCAGATCGAATTGAGGTAACGAGGCACCGCGACGTGAGCGCCATAACCGATCTGGTAACCGAACTCGTGCGATCGGCAAATGAGCTGGTGCGGCTTTCCGACGTGGGAAAGCGGCAGTTGTTAATCCGCGCCAGCGAGAAGATCTTTGACCTGGAGGAAGGCGCCTGCTTTGCGGGCACCCACAAGGAGATCGTCGATCTCCAGTCCATTTCCCTGACGCTCGGGATAGGCAAGATCACCAACGACCAGCTTCAGGCCAATCTGCTCGACGCCGCCGGCGCACTGAGAATGCTGCATATCGCGATCGACGGCCGGCGGGCATGAGTTCAGGTGCGATCAGGCAGCCACCCGTTCCGGGCTGTAGCCTGCCTCTCGAATGGCTTCCTCGGCCTTTTTCGCATCGCCTTCGACCGTGACCTTTTTGGATGAGAGGTCGACCGTCACGGCGGCACCCGGCAACGCTTCGTCCAGCGCTCCGCGCACGGTCTTTTCGCAATGGCCGCAGGTCATGTCCGGTACGGTGAAAACAGCAGTCATTTCAAGATTCTCCTTATCTCACTAGATATCTTCTGCACCTTCCGATGAAGGGAAGGTCAAGCGGGTTGTTTCGCCTTCTTGCGAGGCGTCGGCGCAGGTGCGTCGCCGGCAAGGTCGTCGAGGATCGGGCAGTTCGGCCGCTGATCGCCGCCGCAGCAATGGGCAAGATGCTTCAGCGTCTTCACCATGCTCTGCATCTCGGCAATCCGGCGCTCCAGATCGGCGATATGGGCGGTCGCCACGTCCTTGACGGCCGCGCTCTCCCGGCTCTGGTCCTGCCAGAGTTTCAGAAGCGTCTCAGTCTCTTCGAGCGAAAAACCGAGGTTGCGGGCGCGTTTGATGAAGCGCAGGACATGCACCTCCTCCTCGCCATAGACGCGGTAGTTGTTGCCTGTGCGGCCCATCGGCCGGATCAGCCCGATCTCCTCGTAATAGCGGATCATCTTGGCCGAAACGCCGGATGCTTCGGAAGCCTGGCCGATATTCATTTCTCTTCTCCAATCGTGACGGTCTTCAGCCTGAGCGCGTTGCCGAGCACGAAGACGCTCGACAGCGCCATGGCGCCGGCGGCGATCATCGGCGACAGCAGCCAGCCGAAGGCGGGATACAAAGCCCCTGCCGCAACGGGGATCAGCGCCACGTTGTAGCCAAAGGCCCAGAACAGGTTCTGCTTGATATTGGTCATGGTCGCGCGGCTCATGGCGATCGCCGCAACTGCGCCGGAAAGCTCGCCGCCCACCAGCACCACGTCGGCGCTTTCGATCGCCACATCCGTGCCGGTGCCGATCGCGATGCCGATATCTGCCTCGGCTAGTGCGGGAGCGTCGTTGATGCCGTCGCCGACGAAGGCGAGCTTCCTGCCGCCCGCGCGCATATCGTGGACCGCCTTTACCTTGCCCTCGGGCAAGACTTCGGCCACGACCCTACCGATACCGACCTGACGGGCTATGGCTTCCGCAGTGCGGCGGTTGTCGCCCGTCACCATGGCGACTTCGATACCCATGTCATGCAGAGCCTTGATCGCGTCGCGGCTGGCGGGCTTCAACGGATCGGCAACTGCGATTGCAGCCGCGACCTTGCCGTCGATTGCGGCATATAGCGGCGTCTTGCCCTCGTCTGCGAGGCGCGCTGCAGCTTCGGCAAAGGCTTCGACCGAGAGGCCGAGCTTTTCCATGAAGCGGTCGGCGCCGACCGCCACTCGGCGGCCGTCCACGTCGGCTTCGATGCCGTAACCCGTGACGGAGTTGAAGTTTTCCGCCTTCGGCACGGCAATCCCCTTCGCTTCCGCCGCCTTGACGAAGGCGTCGGCAATCGGATGTTCCGATTGCGCCTCGACGCCGGCGACGAGCTTCAGGACGTCGTCCTCGGCAAAACCTTCTGCGGCGACGAGGTCGGTCAGTTCGGGCCGGCCCTTGGTGACCGTGCCGGTCTTGTCGAGCACCACGAGATCGACATTGCGCAATTCCTGCAGCGCCTCGCCCTTGCGGAACAGCACGCCGAGCTCCGCCGCGCGCCCGCCGCCCACCACGATCGAGGTCGGCACGGCAAGCCCCATTGCACATGGGCAGGCAATAATCAGCACGGCGACCGCATTGACGAGCGCGTGGGTAAGCGCCGGGCTGGGGCCGTAGAAGAACCAGACGGCGAAGGTCAGCGCCGCCAGCACGATCACCGCCGGCACGAACCATGCGGTCACCCGGTCGACCAGGGTCTGGATCGGCAGTTTCGACCCCTGCGCCTGCTCGACCATGCGGATGATCTGCGCAAGCATGGTATCGCGGCCCACCTTGTCGGCACGGAAGCGGAAGGAGCCGGTCTTGTTGATCGTACCGCCGACGACGCTTGCTCCTGCCGCCTTTTCGACCGGCAGCGGCTCGCCTGAAATCATCGATTCGTCGACATTCGACTGTCCGTCGATCACCGTGCCGTCGACGGGCAGGCGTTCGCCGGGGCGGATCACCACGATGTCGCCCGCAACCACCTGGTCTGCCGGAATATCCATCGTCTGGCCGTCACGCTCGACGCGGGCAGTCTTGGCCTGGAGGCCGGCGAGTTTCTGGATCGCCTCGCCGGTACGTCCGCTGGCGCGCGCCTCCAGCAGCCTGCCGAAGAGGATCAGCGTGACGATGACCGTCGCCGCCTCGAAATAGACGTAGCGGGCGCTTTCCGGCAAAAGATCGGGAGCAAAGGTGGCAACCAGCGAATAGCCATAGGCTGCCAGCACGCCGACGGCCACCAGCGAGTTCATCTCCGGCGCGCCGCGCAACAGCGCCGGCAGGCCGAGCCTGAGAAAACGGAAGCCCGGACCGAAGATCACCGCCGTCGCAGCCAGGAAATAGAGGTAATAAAGGTTCTGCGTGTCGATGACGCCCATCAGCCAGTGATGGAACGGGTCGTAGAAATGGCTGCCCATTTCGAGCACGAAAAGCGGCAGGGTCAGCACGAAGGCGATCGCCAGATCGCGCTTCAGTACGCCCTCCTCACCCTGATGCATATGCATGTGGTCATGCCCGCCGGCGGAGGCGGAATGATCGTGGCTTTCCATATGCCCCGCATGCTCTGCCTGGGCATGATGATGGTCATGTCCGGCATGTTTCGCCGCCAGCGCCGCAGGCAGCATGCCGGCATCGCGCATGGCATGATCCATGGCGCCGGGCGGAATCTCGTAGCCCACCTTGCGGATCGCCTTTTCGAGATCGTCCGGTGAAAATCCTTCAGACGATTGCACCGTCAGTTTCTTGGTGGCGAAATTGACAGCGCTGCTGTCGACGCCCCGCACCTTGGCGGCTGCGTTTTCAACGCGGCGCACGCAGGAGGCGCAGGTCATGCCGTCCACGGGTATGGTGAAAGGCTCGGCGGGATGGATGTGGTTTGCGATCTGGTTCATGGGCGGAATCTCCCTTTCTTCGCGGGATGTCTCACTGTCCCGCCCTATGTGGAGCTTCCCATCATGGGAAGGTCAAGGGGCAATAAGATTTTCCGTTCGCCGGTCTTTTAGCTCCACTTTGACCTGCGTTGGTTGCTGTCGATCAATGCAGATTGAGGGAGATGTGGATTATTGGAAGTCTGGAGGTGCGAACATGCTGCCATTTTCCCGCGAGCAATTCATGTCCGTGTTCGTTATCTACAATCAGGCCATATGGCCGGCGCAGATCGTTGCCGAGGTTTTGGGGCTGGCAATCATCTATGCGATCTGGCGGCAGATAAGATGGAGCGGCAATTTCGCCAATCTGGGCCTAGCCGTAATGTGGCTCTGGACGGGGTTATCCTATCACTTCGCTTTTTTCAGCGGCATCAACAGCGCTGCGTTCATTTTCGCCGCCTTCTTCGTCCTCCAGGGCCTGCTGTTCCTGTTGGCTGCCGCCCTCAATAATCCGCAATTCGGGAAGGTGCCGCCGATCAGGGCCTATGCCGGCGGCCTTCTGATTTTCTACGCGATTTTACTTTACCCCTTGATCGGAGTTCTCCTCGGGCATTCGCTGGTCGAGTTGCCGAGTTTTGGCGTTACCCCGTGTCCCCTCACGATTTTCTCGTTTGGGGTCCTCTTGTTGGCGAAGCAAAGGGTGCCGATTTGGCTTTTGGCCATTCCCCTATTGTGGTCGGTCGTCGGAGGAAGCGCTGCGCTCCTGTTGAGTGTTCCTCAAGACTGGATGCTGCTTGCCAGCAGCATAACGTCGCTGATCCTGATGAAAATGACTATCGGAAACAGGGGCGAACCTGCCAAAGGTGCGTCCTGACCCAAAGCCGCCATTAGGCTCCTATGCCGTATCCCCGCTGCCATTGATCGAACCCGGAGCGGAGAGCCCCGACAGCAGAAGCACCAGTTCCGCCTGCCTGGTCGTGCCGGTCTTCTGCATGATCCGCTTCAGATGCGAGCGGGCGGTTTCGAGCGAAATGCCGAGCGAAGCGGCGATCGTCTCCGTTGTCTGCCCCAGCGCGATGCCTCGCGCCACCCGGGCTTCTGCCGGCGTCAGGTCGAAAAGACCGGAAAGGACCCGCATGTCCGGCGCGCCGACCTTGCCCACCTCCGTCACGGCGAGCACCGCCATGGAGCGGGAGAAGATGTCGCGGGCCGCCCGGCGCACCGGAAGGAGATGCAGGATGAGCGCCGGCGCGCCGTTGCGTGGCACCATCGGAAGGGACTGCACAGTGGGAACAGCCCGGGCGCGGTAACGCTCCAGGGCTTCGTTAAACAGGGCGCTCGCCCCGCCGCTCTCGAATACAAGACGGTTACCAGCGCCGGTGCGGATGCGCGGGCTCAAACTTTCCATTTCGGGATTCATGGCGATCGCCTGCCCGCTATCGCCTATCACGGCCGCGGGCAGCCCGAGCATGGAGAGCGCCTCGGTCATCGAGCGCGCTTCGTTGAAAGCAAGCCGGGACGACATGTAGGCTGCCCGGGCCAGGTCCGGCTTCAGCGCGTTCAACCGTGCCAATTGCTCATCGGAAAAGTGCCCGCGCCCCTTGGCTTGCATCAGGATGATTGCGATCATATGCCCGGTCGGCTCCTGGAAGACGCAACCTGCTTCCCATTCCATTCCATGAGGGTGCAGGAAAGCGGGACGAATGGGGTCCTGCTCGTATTCCTCCTTCGTCAGGATATCGATGTCCCTGCCGAAGGCGAAGGGCGATCGCTCCAGCGCCCGTTGCGCCCGGATATTGGTCAGCCGAAGTTTGCTGTTGGCGAATTGGCGAAAGGCTTCGGCAATATTCCTGCTGGTGACGTAGCGGTGGGTTCCATGACCGTCGACTGTGAAGATGGACGCGGTGGAGGATCCGATTTCCGCAGCGAGCCGCTCGCAGGTGTCAGTCCAAAGCTCGGGAACGAGAGCCGCCTCATAAAGGTGGTCTGCGAGCGTGCCGTCTGTCGTCATGGAAATGCCGATCTATTACCCTTGCCCCACGCAACAAGTATTATCTGTTGCTAAACAAGAAACATATACGTCATTTGCATGTACGAAATTGCCTTAAGTCAATTCTGACCTACCGTCAGAGGCCAATCAACAAGATAGTCTTCGAAATCGTCGACATCGACTTCTTCCTCGCTCACCGTGCGGCCGCGAGCGGAAATGCCCGCCTGATGCACGGTTTCGGGATCTCCAGAGACGAGCGGATGCCACCAGTAGAGGTCCTCTCCATCCCGCACCAGCCGATAGCCACAGGTCGGCGGCAGCCAGGAAATATCATTGACCGTCTCCGGCGTGAGCTGAATGCAATCCGGCACCGTCGCCTGGCGGTTGTCGTAATCCTTGCAGCGACAAGTCGTTCCGTCGAGAAGCCGGCAGGCGACGGAAGTGAAGACCACGTCCCCCGTATCCCAATCTTCAAGCTTGTTGAGACAACAGAGCCCGCAGCCGTCGCAGAGGCTTTCCCACTCGTCTTGAGTCAGCTCATCAAGCCGCTTGGTTTTCCAGAAAGGCATGTCCGTCATCGATGAAACATCACTTTTGCGGCAGAACGGAACAAATCGCCGTATCTGCATTTTACCTGTTGCGAATTGGCTATCGCGCATCAACCATTTGTCAGCTATTGCTGAATAACGGTGAGAGGCTCATGCTCTTGATCCCTGCAGGGGACGGCGTCAAGCAAAACTCATCCAGAACAGGCGGGGGAACTCCAAGGTGCAGGAAGAGCCGCAGGACGAACCAAGACCATCCGGCGGTCGGCCGCGCCGGAGGCGCCATATCCTGCTGCGCATCGATTCCTGGATCGACTCCACCGTCTGGAACCTTGGCTTCAAGCTCGGCGAAATCTGGGAAGAGATCACCATCTTCTTCCGCCGGTTTCGCGTGCGCGGCTGGAAGCGCCTCGGCTTCGAGCTTGCCGGCGAGGCCATGACGCTCGGCACGGCCGGTTCGGTGGTCGTGCTTGCACTCGCCCTGCCCGCCTTCGAGGAAACCAAGGAAGATTGGCGAAACCGTGGCGACTTCGCCGTCACCTTCCTCGACCGCTACGGCAATACCATCGGCCATCGCGGTATCATCCATGAAGATTCCGTGCCGATCGACGAACTGCCGGACCATCTGATCAAAGCCGTGCTGGCAACCGAAGACCGGCGTTTCTTCGACCATTTCGGCATCGACTTCCTGGGCCTTGCCCGCGCCATGAGCGAAAACGCCAAGGCCGGCGGCGTCGTCCAGGGCGGCTCGACGATTACCCAGCAGCTTGCAAAGAACCTCTTCCTGACCAACGAGCGCTCGATCGAACGCAAGATCAAGGAAGCCTTCCTGGCGCTATGGCTCGAGGCGAACCTTTCCAAGAAGGAGATCCTCTCCCTTTATCTCGACCGCGCCTATATGGGCGGCGGCACTTTCGGCGCGGCCGCGGCTTCGCAATTTTATTTCGGCAAGAACATTACCGAAGTGAACCTCGCAGAATCCGCCATGCTGGCCGGCCTGTTCAAGGCGCCGGCCAAATATGCCCCACATGTCAACCTGCCGGCGGCACGCTCGCGCGCCAACGAAGTGCTTTCCAACCTGGTTCAGGGCGGGCTTATGACCGAAGGTCAGGTCATTGCCGCCCGCCGCAGCCCGGCGACTGTGGTCGACCGGGCCGACGTCAATGCGCCGGACTATTTCCTCGACTGGGCGTTCGACGAGGTGCAGCGGCTCGCCGCGGCCGGCAAGCTCAAGGAGCATTCCGTCATCGTGCGCAGCACGATCGACACCGGCCTCCAGCAGGCCGCCGAGACCGCGATGGAATCGAGCCTGCGCGAATATGGCGAAAGCTACAAGGCCAAGCAGGGCGCGCTTGTCATGATCGAGAACGGCGGCGCCGTCAGGGCCATGGTGGGCGGGCGCGACTATGGCGCAAGCCAGTTCAATCGTGCAGCAAAGGCGCTTCGCCAGCCGGGCTCCTCCTTCAAGCTCTATACCTATTCCGCGGCCATGGAGCACGGTTTCACACCCGAATCGGTCATTTCGGATGCGCCGATCACCTGGCGCGGGTGGTCTCCGCAGAACTACGCCCGTTCCTACAAGGGCAAGGTGACGCTGCTTTCGGCCATGGCGCAATCGCTGAACACCGTGCCAGTCCGGCTCGCCAAAGACCATCTCGGCACCGATGTGATCGTGCAGACCGCCAAGGCCATGGGCATCGAAACGCCGCTCAGGAGCGACAAGACCGTCCCGCTCGGCACGTCGGAAGTTACCGTTCTCGACCAGGCGACCGCCTATGCCGTGATGCCGGCGGGCGGCATGCAGTCGCGCCGCCACGGCATTGAGCAGGTGCTGAGTTATGGCGGCGAGGTTCTTTATGACTTCAATCGCGACGAACCGCCGGCCCGGCGCGTGCTGTCGGAGAAGGCAATGTCGTCCATGAACCGCATCCTGACACAAATCCCGGTGATCGGCACCGCCAGGCGGGCCGCCCTAGACGGCGGCATTGTCACGGGCGGCAAGACCGGCACCTCGCAGAGCTACCGGGACGCCTGGTTCATCGGCTTCACGGGCAACTACACCACCGCCGTCTGGTTCGGAAACGACGATTTCACCTCGATGGACAACATGACAGGCGGCTCTCTGCCGGCGATGACCTTCAAGACGGTGATGGATTACGCCCATCAGGGCATCGAGCTTAGACCCATCCCAGGCATCGAAAATCCGCTGCCGACCGGCGATCACAAGGGCAAGGAGGTTGCGAAGAAGGAAGGCGAGGCTCCCGGCCTGCCGGCGCTTGTCCGGCCGCGCTCGCTGTCGGCCGAATCGACCCGCATCCTCAAGCAGATCGCCGCCAAGCTGAAGGCCGCCAGCCCCCTCCTTCCCGCCAAGGTGGCCGATGCCGGCATTGTCGGCCCGGCCGGCGACGACGCATCCCGGCCATCCCTCGCAGCCACCACCGCCAGCACCGAATTGAAGCGGTAGTCAGGCAGCGGGGGGCCTCTTTGCCCATTCCCCCCCGGCAGAATCAATGCTAACCCTCTGACACAGCTGTTCCCGAGGACCCAAGCAAACCCGTGTTTCGTGTTCCCATCCTCATCGCGATCGCACTTGCCATCGCCTTCGGCGGCGGGATCTGGTCCACCCTCGTGGCACTCGATGCGACCGTGGGTTTCGGCGCTATCAAGCTCGGGCCCTGGGAGGCCTTTCCGGAGGTGCAGACGGCGGCGGCCGACCCTTACGCGAAATCGCACAGGGCCAATGGCGGCAGGCTGCTTTATGCCAGCGCCGAAGGTCTGGTCTTTACGGCCACCGTCGATGAAACGGGCGCGCGCCTTTCCGGAAACTGCACCTATAAGCTGACGGGCCACACGCCTCAGGCGCGCCTCTGGACGTTGTTTGCCGCGCCCCCGGGAGGCGCACCGCCTTCGGCACAGTCGGATTTGCCGACGGCGCTCAACTCCCGCATCGTATTGCGCGATGAGGCCGGTAGTTTCGATATCGCGCTTGCCGCAACCGCCAGGCCCGGCAACTGGCTCGCCGTGCCCCCAAACGGCCCCTTCCGTCTGACGCTGACGCTTTTCGATACTCCGACCGCGGGCAGTTCTGGCCTTATCGACCTCACCATGCCGCGCATCGAAAAAACCGGGTGCGGCAATGCTTAGATCTGGGCTCGGATTTAGGCCCAGATTTGCCCTTCAGGTCATCTTTGCCATCGTGACCGGCCTTGTCGGGGCGGCGCTGCTGCATCTCATCATCGTGCTGCTGCTGCCGGAATTCAGCGAGCGGGACGCTTATACGCGCATCCTGGCGAAGGGCGAGATTCATCGCTTCTATCGTCTCGGAGAAAAGGCGGACCGGACGGGGCTTGCCAAGGACGACCCGTTTGTAGAGGTGGCCGTCTGCGCTTTCGATGTGGCGGACGGTCCGGTGCGTCTCACCGCGGCCAACAGCGGCGTGCCGTTCTGGTCGCTGGCGATCTACGATCAGTCGTCCAACGAAGTGTTCAGCATCAACGACCGCACATCCGCCGGCGGAGGCCTGGACCTGGTGATCGCCACGCCGGTGCAGCTCACCACGCTGCGAAAATCGCTGCCCCAGGCGATATCACAATCGATCCTGGTCGAAACGCGGCAGGCCGATGGTTATGCCGTGTTGAGAAGTCTCGCACCGCAAAAGAGCTTTGCGGATATAGCGTCGCAGTTCCTGGACAAGGCAACCTGTACGCCGTTCGAATGGCGCACCAGAAGCCGCTTCTGATGGAACCATCTCTTCGAAAGGTCAGTCGGCGCGCACCGCGTGATTTTCCGCCTTGCGGTCCATCCGGTCGTCGAAGCGCTCGTAGCGCACGCCGGTAAAGAACAGGAGCTGACCCGCCTCTTTCGCTTCGCCGATCTTGATCTGCGGCCGGCGGGGGTGCTCGCTGCGCCATCTGTTCAATATTACGATCTCTGCCATGCTCGCCTCCGTTTTCGGAATTCGAGACGGATGAAGACGGATCGATCTCACCCTGCCCTCTGAATGGGGCCGACGCTTCCGGGAACCCCGGACATTCGCGCCTTTCTCGTCAGTGCGCTTCTTGAAAAGCGCAAGGACATTTCGCCATAAACGGCCGGTTCCGCCTGAGCCGGCCGGGAATGGGATGGCCCTCAAGACTTACATGAACGCGAGGGCCACCCGGAACTCGAAGCCCCGGCAACACACGCCGGTTAACCAGAATTTCGCCAGAACGACCTTAACAGTGAGTTAATGCTAAAATAGCACTTACTACCGATGCTTACCTGTTGTCTGCAGCCAAAAACACAGACGCGGCTGCTTTTCGGCTCCGCTTTCGGGACAACCAACCACCAAAAAATGACAGGCGTATCAAAACGACCCGTCTTCACCGACCGTTAACTCTCATAGCGTTACCATCCGGTTAAACCAAGGCGTCCCGCGAAGCAGTTGTCTTCCCATCTGCATGAGCGATGCGGCGCCGCCGGGAGTTCCCCAGGAAAGGTACGATGACAGCATCAGGCAAGCCCAAACGGCCCACCTGAAGGCTTCACGGCACCTCATGAGTTGTATTTGCGTCTATGTGAGTTTGCCTGTGACGAATGAGTTCCGCGACCTCGAAAGGCCCCGTGCCATGCGTAAGAAGGATGTGGTGCTGATGGCCACCGTGACTGTTTTTGAAAGCCTGCCGCATCCGACGCGGTCAGAGCTTCGACAGTTCGCCGAGCTTTTCGCGCCGCTCTTTTCCGCGTCCTCCGAGGAAGCCCGCCGCGAGGCCGTCGCCGCGCTTTCCCAATGCAAGAACGTGCCGCCGGCCGTCGCCTTCTTCATCGCCAGCCAGCCGATTTCGATCGCAGCCCCTTTCCTCACCTCTTCGAGCTGCCTCTCCGACGAGACGCTGATCACCATTGCCCGCACCCAGGGCGAAGCCCATGCACGGGCGATCGTCCGCCGCGAAGCGCTGTCGCCTACCGTCATCGACGCATTGGTGGGGCTGCGCCATAACCGTGCCGCCAGACCCGCCGAGACGCCCGCAACGGAAGCGACCACGGCACCGGTCGTGGAGGACATCGCAACCGCCGAGCGGCTGGTCCGCGAAGAGGGCCTGCGCCAGCGCATCAAGGCGCTTGCCAGCCATATCGACCGTCCGGCTCACGACCGGCTCGGCCTGCGCAGCTTATCGCCGATCCAGGAAGCCCTGCTCGTGCGCTTCGCGCGAGATCGGGAGGCCGGCCTTTTCGCAACCGTTCTCGCCGATTCCCTTTCGGCAAGCCTCTGGCTTTCCGAGCGCATCATGCTGGACATTTCAGGCCAGCAGCTTGCCACCACGCTCAAGGGCCTTGCGATGCGGGGAGAGGACGCGATCTTCATCCTGCAGCGGATCTACGATCATCTCGGCAGCCATGAGGATGGCGTCACGCGCGCTGAAGCGCTGTGGACGATGCTCGATGAGGACGAATGCGGCAGGCGGATCGAAGCCTGGCGCCGGGCCGACAGTTATACCTATGCGGAACCGAAACGGCAGCCGGCCGCGGCCAACGAGATGCAAGAGCACGAGGCCGAACCCCGCATCCTGCGCACCAGCGCCAGCCTCCGGCGCGCGGCGGCCGGCGTCCACCGGGCTCGCTAGCCCAAGATCAGGCCGGCTTCACCACCTCGAAAAGATCGGTAACGTCTTCGGTCTCCAGTTCCACGAGCCAGAGGTCCGGATCGAAACGCAGCTCGCGCGACAAGATCTCGCGGACCGCGTCCGGCTCGGCCTTTTCCGCCCTCACCTCGAATTTGCGCTGCCCGTCGTCCTCGCCGAAGAAGTTCTGCGGTGCCGGGGCATAGAGTGTTTCCGACCCATCGCGAAAGCGATGGCGGATGAAGATGGCGCCCGCTTCCTCCGCGCCTTTCTTCTCGACGGCGGCAAAACCACCGAGCCCGAAGACGCGGCGGATCAGGGCGGAGACGAAGATATGGGATTTCAGACGCATTCCCCCTCTTACGGCGGTTCATCGCCCGACGCAAATGAGGAGGCGTATTTTACCCGGGTATAATATTGCAATAATTTAATCCGGGTGATATTGCGGATCTCAAATGAGGAAACCGATATGACCATTACCGACAGAAAAGCGGCAATCGCCGCCTACAAGAAAAGAAAGGCGCCCGCGGGCATTTATGCGATCCGCTGCCTCGCCACCGACCAGCAATGGGTCGGCCGGGCGGCCGATCTCGACAAGATCAGGAACCGCATCTGGTTCACGCTTCAACACGGCAGCCACGGAACCAAAAGCCTTCAGGCCGCCTGGAACGCTTACTCGGACGCGGACTTCGAGATCAGACGGCTGGAGGAGATCAGCGAGGAACTGACGGGTTATCTGGAAGACCGGACACTGAAGGGCCGCCTTATCCACTGGGCTTTCGAGCTTGGAGCCGAGGCGGTCTGAGGCCTTTCGACGCCTGCACGACCTCGACCGCTCCCCCTTTCCTTTCCTGCGCCGCACCATAGTTAAAGCCTCGTGCCATAAGGCATTGTCTTCAAAAAGGAGTTGGGGCTTGGGTACTTCCGTCCTGATCAGCATTCTGATCACCTTCCTGGTGATCGTTCTGGTTCTCTATCTCATCGCACGCCTGCCGATCGACGGCCGCGCAAAACAGATTGCGCGCATCATCGTCATTTTGATCGGCATCATCTCGCTCCTGAAATATCTCGCGGTATTCTGATCCCGATTGCGGCCGGATCACCTCGACTTCAGAAAAGTCCGGCCGCAATCGCCGTCTCCAGCTGCGCGCGCGGCAGGCGCCACGAGGGTTTTCCACAGCTAATGACCAGAGGAAGCGGGCTCGATCATCCGAGCTAGAAGGGCCGGAAAGCGGTCTTCCGTTTGCGGTCGGCAACGTAGCTCATGCTAATAAATAGAAGCCCATTTCCTCTATCCCGCAGCAATGAAAATAAATTCATGACCGCGGACCATTTGCCGCCCCACAAAGAAATTCATTCCTACACCCTTCTCGCCAGGGCGTGATACGTCACGCAGGATTTACCTCAAACAGCGGCAGAACTGCCGATTTCCAAGGCAAAACATCTTCCTTCGGCGGTTTGCCTACCTCTTTAGGCTGAATTGCACGGGAGGGATGACTCTTCCAACTTGCCTCAGCCAATCGGGCTATCCAGCAGCCGTTCGGCGACACGTGAGGCTCAAGAGGAGGGGCGTAGCGACATGAAATTTTTTCTTCACGTAGACGAGCAGAGGGGTCTCATTCACGATGTGGAAGGGATTGATTTTCCTTCCGTCGAGAAAGCCGTTCTCGAGACCTTCTTCGGCATGCGTGATATCGCTGCGGACTGTCTGAGGAGCGGCGAGGAGCTGACTCTCAAGGCCATCGCGATTGCCGACGAAACCGGCTTTGTCTTCGCGACAATCACCTCCCACGACGTGCTGCAGGGCCTTTTCCCGACGTTCAGCTGAAGTGCATTGATGACGGGTGAGCGGCAGGACTCAATCAGGAATGCTCCGGTATCACTTGGAGTACGTGGTTATCAGAGCTGAGCAATCCGCCGGTCTTGCCCGATATGGTGCTGCACCGCAGTGGAATGCAATCGGCGGCGCGGGGGCAGCTGCGCCGCCGAGTCCGGTGTAAGTCGCCTATCTGTCAGTACTTGCAAATTTCGAGTCCGCCGTGCCACCATTGTCGCTACCGGCGTTGATCCCGTCATGGACACCCTGGTTCTTTTCCTGTCCCCACCCGTTATTTCCCTTGGAGGTGGGTTCCGGCGGCGGCTCGCATTCGCCCTCTCCGCACGCGTAACTCGCAGAGAAGCCCGCGCCGGCGAGCACCATCGCGGCGCTTAGAGCGATAGCCTGCAGTAACTTCGTTGACATCGCGGTATTCCTCCCTTGCTTCGGATGTGAACTGCTTCACCCGTGAGAGAATGGTCCGGTTGCCCCTGCATGTCATGGCAGCAGAATGACGGATCGGTCAAAAGGCGTAGCGCGCTCGGAGGTGGAAGAAAGCAGGCTCGGAGCAGGTTGATACCAAGGCAGCTCTCAGACGGGTAAGTTCATTTGCTTGCGCAGGCTCTGGTCGAAGGCGCTTGACGGAACGAGGCGTCGCAGAAGACGAAGCCGGCGCGCCCGCTTGCCGGCGGGGTAACGGAGTTTCGGCGATGTGGCGGCGGCGGCGGTAACGACGGTGGCGGCGACCGTTTCCGGCGCGTCGCCCGTCTCGATGGCGCTGTTCCAGACCGCATTCATCGATGCACGCGCCTTCTCGTAGATGCCGAGCATCCGATCCGGCTGGGTTGCGTTTTGCTCGAAGGATGTACGGGTGAATGCGGGTTCGACGAGCAGGACGCGGATTCCGTCGGTACGGACTTCGTGATCGAGCGATTCGGAATAGCCTTCGATCGCGTGTTTGGTCGAGGAATAGAGGGCGCTGAACGGGCTTGGAAGGAAGCCGACCACCGAGGACATATTGATGATACGGCCGCCGCCCTGACGCCTCATGACCGGCAGGACTTCATTGGTAACGCGCATTACGCCGAAGACGTTGACTTCGAACAGGGTCTTCGCCTGATCAACCGAGGATTCCTCTGCGCCGCCGATCAGGCCGCTGCCGGCGTTGTTGACGAGCAGGTCTATGCGGCCGGCTTGGCTCACCACGTCCGCCACCATCCGCCGTACGGACTCCTCGTCCGTCACGTCACAGACCAGCATCGTTATCCCGCTTGCTGCGTCCGGCACGGCCTTCCGGCTGGTCCCGAATACCCGATATCCCTCACGCTGCAGCGCTCGCGCCGTCGCCAACCCGATACCGGAGGAAGCGCCCGTGACCAGGGCGACGCCGTGTTTTGTCTTGCTCATCTGTCTCAGCTTTCATTTTTCAGTGGAACATCTATGCAAAGCTAGTTACTATCATTTCGAAAGTAAGTCACTATCAAAAAGATATCGACATGCAAGATCTTTTGGACCAACCATGCCTGATCGCCCGCAGCCTCGCATTGATGGGGGATGCATGGAGCATGCTGATCCTGCGGGACGCCCATGCGGGGCTCACCCGCTTTGACGAGTTCCGCAAAAGCCTCGGCATCGCGCCGACGATCCTGACCCGCCGGCTTTCGGCACTCACCGACGAAGGGTTGCTGAAAAAGCGCCGCTACTCCGAGAGGCCGCCGCGGGATGAGTATGTGCTGACGACGGCCGGGCGCGACTTTCTTCCGGTCCTGTTCGCAATCGGCGCGTGGGGACGAAAGCATCGCGGCGGGGGGCAGGTAACCCGGTTTTTCGACGCCGAGACGGGAACGGAGATCGATCCCGTCACTATCGACCGCTCGACCGGCGCTCCGATCGGCACACGCCCCATTCGCATCGTGACGCCCGAATAGAGCAGAAAGGTCCGGTTTCCGTGACTCGGAGCTTATCAGCTGACCTTCTTATTGCGCCATCGTCTGCTGTGCCCACGGCTCCTTCTTACCGGCACGAAGGAGCAGCCAGCCTATGATGACCATGATCGCGCCCCAGATTAAAAATCCGATATCCCAGTAGATACGGTGGGCCTCAGCCACGGTTTCATTGACGCGATGGAGGCCGAGCAGCTGGTGGTTAATCAATCCCTCGATGAAGTTGAAGGCACCGAAACCAATCAGCATAGTGCCAATAAGGAGCTTGCTGGACCAGTACAGGTGTCGGCGGTGGGCGTGGCGCCAGAGGATGAACAGCCCTGCTGCGACGAAGAGATACGTGCTGCTATGGAATATGCCGTCCCAAAGCGTGTTCAGCTCCAGGTCTTCAATGGTTAAGATCGGATACCGGGAACTGAGCATATGATGCCATTGGAGCACCTGGTGCAGGACGATGCCGTCTAAAAAGCCTCCAAGGCCGACGCCGAACAGGATGCCGGCACTCATGGGGAATGTTCGTTCTTGCGGCTGCATGACCAGTGTGCTCCTGCCCTTCCGTTCTTCCGCGAACTTGTGGATCTCCCCGAGGTTCCGTTAGCCTTCCGGATTTAAGATGTTGGGGCCGCTTGCTGCCCGAAAAGCCGGCGCGAGGTCAGACAGTACCGTTATAATTTTCACGACGGAAACATGCCCGGCTTGCAACCAAATAAGTCCGCGCTAGTTCTTTTCTCCGACCAAGGAGGAAGTATGAACGAAGTTTTGAGTAAGAAAGCCAAGACCGGCGTGCAAGGACTGGACGATATATTGTCCGGCGGTCTCACCCGAAGTCATGTGTTCCTGCTTGAAGGCTCCCCGGGCACGGGGAAGACAACAATCGCGTTGCAGTTCCTCATGCAAGGCGCCGAACTGGGAGAACGTTGCCTTTATATAAGCCTCTCCGAAACCGAGGAGGAGTTACGCGACAGCGCCCTGTCCCACGGCATAGAAATTGCCGAGCAGATCGAGATTTTCGAACTCGTGCCCCCCGAAAGCCTGCTTGATGCCGATCAGCAGCAAAGCCTTCTATATTCGTCCGACCTTGAGCTGGGAGAGACGACCAAACTGATATTCCAGGCCTTCGAGCGAGCGAAACCGGCCAGGGTCGTCATCGACAGCCTTTCCGAAATCCGGCTGCTTGCCCAGAGTTCTCTGCGTTACCGTCGGCAGATTCTAGCACTGAAGCACTTTTTCTCCCGTTCCGACGCAACAGTGCTACTTCTTGACGACATGACTGCGGAGAACATGGACAAGACCGTGCACAGCGTTGTCCACGGCGTCATACACCTTGAGCAGCTTGCTCCAGACTACGGATCGGAACGCCGGCGGCTGCGGGTCGTAAAGTATCGCGGGCAGTCTTTTCGCGGCGGTTACCACGACTTCGTGATCAAGACCGGCGGCGTGGCGGTATTCCCGCGCCTGCGCGCTATCGAGCATAAGATGGGCTTCCAGCGGATGACGCTTAGGAGCGGTGTCCGCGAGTTCGACGAATTGCTCGGCGGAGGAATAGAGCGGGGTTCCAGCACGCTTCTGATCGGTCCGGCGGGGGCGGGTAAGAGTCTCTTCGCGTTGCAGTTTATCGACGCCGCGATCAAACGCGGAGAGAAAGCGGCAATTTTTATCTTTGACGAAGAATTGGGCCTTCTATTTTCGCGCACAAAATCAATGGGGCTCGATCTTGAAAAGATGCGCGACGACGGCTCCCTTTACATCGAGCAGTTGGATGCTGCCGAACTGTCCCCAGGGGAGTTCGCGCACCGCGTCAGGGATCGCGTCGCCAGCTTCGATGCCAAGGCCGTGATCATTGACAGCGTCAATGGCTATCAGGCGTCCATGCCGGAAGAGAATGCATTGATTCTCCACATGCACGAACTGCTTCAGTATCTGAACCGGCAAGGATGCAATACATTCCTGACCGTTGCGCAGCATGGTTTGGTCGGCGACATGAAGTCGCCGGTAGATGTCACTTATCTGGCTGACACCGTTATCCTGCTTCGGTATTTCGAGGCCCACGGCCGAGTTCGCCGCGCCGTTTCCGTTATCAAGAAGCGGACGGGTAAACACGAGGAGACTATTCGTGAATTTCGAATCGGCGAAAAAGGGCTAACTTTGGGTGAGCCGCTTTCCGATTTTCAGGGTATCTTGCGCGGCGTACCGACATTCGTAGGCAAGAGCAAGCCTTTGTTAGAAAGCTCAGACGAGGACGGCCACCATTCCTAACCGAGAGGCCATAGGCCTGATTCACGCACCGCTCGGACGGGATGCGCAGATTGCAGCTTCGCTTCTGCAGGAAGCGGGGATTGCGTCCACGGCGGCCCCGGATCTTTCCGCCTTCGTCGCTAGCCTAAACGACGACGTCGCTTTTGCCGTGATTACGGACGAGGCCCTGCGTTCCGCCGATCTGCGTTCCCTCGCCTCATGGATCGAGCATCAGCCGAGCTGGTCGGACTTGCCGTTTATCATCCTCACAGCCCGGGGCGGCGGCCCCGAACGCAATCCCGCAGCGGCCCGTCTGTTGGAGGTGCTGGGCAATGTGAGCTTCGTGGAACGCCCTTTTCACGCGACGACGTTCATCAGCGTGGCCCGCTCCGCCATGCGGGGAAGGCGACGGCAATACGAAGCCCGCCTCAGGATGGAGGCCCTGGATGAAGGCGAGCGGCGCCTCCAAACGGCGCTGGAGGCGGGACGCCTGGGTGCCTGGGAGCTGGATCTTGCAACCAACGAGCTGACGACGTCGTCCACCTGTAAACGGATTTTCGGCCGTGATCCCGAAGATCGCTTCACTTATGACGAATTCTTGGCCGCCACTCATCCGGACGATCTCGAACGTGTGCAGTCTGCAGTCAGGACTGCGATTGCGACGGGCTCGGACTATTCCATCGAATACAAGACCGTATGGAAGGACGGCTCCATTCACTGGGCGGAAATTCGGGCCCAGCTCTACAGGGATCGCATGGGCAGCGCGATCAGGCTGGTGGGCGTGTCGGCCGATATCACCGAACGACTGAAGGCGGAAGAACACCAGCGGCATCTCAACGAGGTCCTGGAAGAAAAGGTCGCGGAACGCACGCGAGAACTTAAAGAGGCCCATGCCCAGGTGATGGCCGAAATGAACCAGCGTGAATTGGCGGAGGAGCAGCTTCGCCAGGCGCAGAAGATGGAGGCCATAGGCCAGCTCACAGGCGGCGTCGCTCACGACTTCAACAACCTCCTGATGGCCGTGCTTGGCAACCTCGAGCTTCTCCGCAAGCATGTAGGCGAAGACATCAAGGCAATCCGGCTCATCGACGGCGCGTTGCAGGGTGCAAAGCGTGGCGCCTCGCTCACACAAAGATTGCTTGCATTCGCCCGCCGGCAGGACCTTCGCATAGGCCCTGTCGATCTCGGGGGCCTCGTGGTGGGGATGAAGGATCTGCTGGCGCGCTCCGTCGGCTCCACGGTTTCGATCGAGGTTGTTGCTCCCGACCAGCTCCCTCTCGTATCGGCCGATGCCAATCAGGTGGAGCTGGCACTTCTTAACCTCGCCGTCAACGCGAGGGACGCGATGCCGGATGGCGGGAGGATCCGTATAGAACTCAACGAAACGGAGCAGCTTTCAGGAACGGATACGCTCGCTGCCGGGCGCTATGTCGTTCTTTCCGTTGCCGACGAGGGCCATGGAATGGACGAGGAGACCCTGCAAAAGGCAATCGAACCGTTCTTTTCCACCAAGGAACTGGGCAAGGGGACGGGGCTGGGGCTTTCGATGATCCACGGTCTGGCCTTGCAGCTAAAAGGGGCGCTAAAATTATCGAGCATACCCGGCAAGGGCACGACAGCCCAGCTGTGGGTACCCATCTCGACATCGTCCGCTCCGGAACAGGAACAAAGCCAAATGACGCCGAACGACGCAGTGAACCCCGTAGGGCCGAAACGGATCCTACTGGTCGATGACGACGCTTTGATCGCCATGAGTTCCGCCGACATGCTGAGCGATCTCGGGCACCATGTGGTCGAAGCCCATTCCGGGCACGAGGCGCTTGCCCGCCTCACAGAGCACGATGGTTTCGACATCATGATTACGGATTATTCGATGCCGGGGATGACCGGCGCCGAGCTTGCCAAAGCAGCCCGCCAAATCGTTCCCGGGCTGCCGATTGTCATTGCGTCGGGCTATGCCGAACTTCCGCCGGGCCTGGACCTCGATGTCGCAAGGCTGGGAAAACCATATACTCAGGATCAACTGTCTCTGGAAATTCACAAGCTGACCGCCGCCGTCGAAAAGGCCTGACCGCCACGGGGGTGAAGGCCCGACACCAGGAGCCCGCCCGATTGTTTCCGTCGGGCTGCGCATGCAAAGCCGCTACAGGGCGCCGATCGATTTGAGCTTCTTCAGCACCATGGCGTTCGGTTCGCCGGTTTCCGGTAGACGATAGTGCTTTTCGAAGCGGCGGATGGCCGCCTTGGTCTGTTCGCCGGCAACACCGTCGACTTCCACATCCGCATAGGCAATGTTGGAGAGCCCCCGCTGGATCTGCAGCACCAGATCCGTCGAAGGCGATGTCGCCGCGGACGGCCGGACAGCGGCGGGAACTGCGGCTGGCGGCCGGGCGGCAGCGGGGATGGACCCGGCCACCCGGCGAGCATTGGGGATTTCGGCAGGCGGCGTCATGGACGGAAGGCGCTCGGCGGCACGGATTGCCGCCGCCACCGGGTCTTCGCTCCGGACGCCGGCATTCTGTGCCGGCCGGCGCGGCAAGGCAGCCTTCTGTATTGGCGCCGGCGCCGGCTGGGCCGGTTTGACCGAGGCGGGAGCCGGCGCCCTGGCGGTTTCGACCGGAGCGGGCTTCGGGGTCATGGGGGCGGCAGGAAGAGGTGCGGCGGTCTGCGGACGCGGAGCCGGCGGCATGGCCGGGACCGGAGCGGCGACCGGCTCGGAAACGGGTACAGCAACAGACGGCGCTGTTACCGCGGGGCTTGCGCGTTCGATCCGGAAGGTCGTCGTGTCGGCGGGCGCGGTGCGCCGCACTGGCCGGTAGCCGGCGATCGCATTCGGGTCATCGGCATCGCGGGTGGCCAGGAAGGGTGCAGGATGACCGCCCGGCTGATACCACAGCGCATTGGCGGCAACGAAGCTGAAAACGATGCCAAGGGTTGCAAAGCCGAACAGAGGTTTTGGATGGCGCAGGGCCGCGCGCCCCGCCGCCGAAGCGAGGTTCGACAGAAGACCCGGTTGCCGGACGGCTTTTTTCCTGTCAGGCGATTTTCGCTTTCGCGCGGTCATCGGCAAAATCCTGTTCGTCCATCATGGGCGCCTGCCGGACTGCCTGCAGCCGCGGCGGGAATTCAATCTCCTCATGCAATTCGCCCGGTGTGCCATCGATCCCCGAGCCGTCGACCGGAAGCGCGACGGTGACCACCGTCCCCTCGCCCGGCCGGCTGGTGATCGAGAAGCGGCCGCCATGCAGCGCCACCAGTCCCTTGACCAGCGAGAGACCGAGGCCGGTTCCTTCGTACGAGCGGGTATAGGCGTTTTCAACCTGCATGAACGGCTGTCCAATGAATTCGAGCTTCTCGGCGGCGATGCCGATACCCGTGTCGCTCACCGAAATCACCACGTCATCGCCCGACATCATGGCATCAATGGAGACGACGCCGCCGTGGCCGGTAAATTTGATCGCGTTGCCGGCGAGGTTGATCAGAATCTGCTGCACGGCGCGGCGGTCCGCTACCACTTCGCCAAGGCTCCGCGAGGCGCGGCTCGTCAAGGTGATGCCTTTTTCGCGGGCCGTCAGATCCAGCATGGCGCGGCAGGCTTCCATCGCCTCCGCAAGCGAGAAGGGCTCGGCCAGGAGCTCGTAGCGGCCAGCCTCGATCTTCGACATGTCGAGCATGGTGTTGACGACGGACAGCAGATGCGCGCCCGATTGGCGGATCAGCCCGACATATTCGCGCTGGCGGTCGTTCGCGAGCCGGCCGAAATATTCCCCCGCCAGCACATCGGAAAAACCGAGGATGGCGTTCAGCGGCGTGCGCAGCTCGTGGCTGACCGCTGCAAGAAACCGCGACTTGGCTTCATGGGCGGAACGGGCCTCGGCCACATGGGCGGCGGCCTTGGCATGCAGGTCCTGCTCGTCCGAAACGTCGCGTGCCTGCGCAAAGACGTAGAGAACCTGGCCCTCGCCGTCGCGGATGGCGGTCATGTCGAAACGGACGGGCAGGAACTGGCGCCCGGCGGAGGAAAAGGGCCGCTCGATGCGGATATCGGCGACAGCGCTTGCCGCTCCCTGACGCAAGGCATCGAACGCCTGGATAAGGCCGATCCGATCGGACACGTGGACGAGTTCGGCAAGCGACTGGCCGGCCGCTTCGCGCAGGTTTACGGGAAAGCCGCAGCGGTCCCGTCCGCCCGTCTTCACGACATGGCCGTGCAAGTCGAGAATCACCGACAGACCGGGGCAGGCATCGAACAGCACGTCATCCGGCTGCGCGGCCGCGACGGAAACCGCCACGGGGCGCGGGAAGGCAAAGGCGGCCGCGACGCAGAGAAGGAAGAGCGAGAGCACCAGGGCGACCCCGACCGGCAGCGCCAATGCCGGCGCAAGAAGCATGGTCAACGCAGGCGGCACGACGACCAGCGCGGCGGCGCAGGCAAAGACCAGACGCCGCAGCCGTGCGATATCGCCGACGCGGGCTTCCTCGCCTTCGCCAAGGCGGGTCAGCCAGCGGATTGCGGTCTTGTCGACCAGCAGAACCGCCTTCCCGGCAATGTTACTCAATACGCGCACGCAAAACCCTGAACAGATAAATTCGACAAGGCCGACAATAGGTCCCGGCGGCTTAAGGAAAGGATAAAAATAGGGGTCGGCACCCCGGCCGGAAGGCCCCAAATCCGGCTTTGGGACATATTGGCCGACCGTTCTCTGCTTGTGGTTAACGGCGGGTAAGCGACGGATTTGGCTTGATTTTTCTGGTTCTGTTAACTTTTGTGGCAGCGGGAGGCACGGCAAGCCCAAGGCTTTCGGCGGAGCTGCCGCAATTATGCTTAACATCGATCATTAAACTTCTAACGGACGTGTCCGCGGATGCCACACTGGAGAGGCGATCGTTCGAATTTTAGATAAATTTGCCGAAAATGCGAACGGCTGCGTCAAAGCCATATTTGCTTCCGGCCGATACAACCATGTTCAAGACCGGCACAGACCCGGCAGCCCGCTAAACCTTGCGGGAAAAACAGGTGGACAGGACGATGTGGTTTCTCATCAAGGGAAGTGTTTGGTTTGCAGCCGTGCTGGTGGTGCTTTCCTATTTCAGCAGCCGCCCGGCGACCGAAACCCAGGGCGCCTCGGCGCTTGAGGTCAGTGACGCTTTTGCCGCAGCAACCGAAGCCTATCAATATGTCAGCGCCATCTGCGCCGAAAAACCGGATGTTTGCGAAAAGGGTGCGGAGACCTTCTCGGCGCTCGGCGTCAGGGCCAAGGAAGGTGCTCGCGTAGCCTTTGAACTCCTCGACAGGCAGTTCGGCAGCAGCAAGCCCGCACTGGACACCGCCGTGCTTGCCGACCCGCAGCCAACGCCTTTCCCGGCGAAACCTCTCGAGAGCGCGGCCGCCGCGGCCTCCGACACCATCTTCACCGGCACCGTACCGGTGCCCCAGAAGCGCCCGGCACACTGAACGCTGGCGCCTTCACAACGAATTTTAAAGCTTGCGCCGGGCTCCGTTGCCTCGGTTCCCGGCGCCGGACTGCCTGCCCTGCTATTCGGCTTTTTGCTGACGCCGTGAGGAATGAACTCCTCACGGCGCATTTTTTTCTTCCATACCGACAGTCAATAACTATATGGAGCGCAGGTAATTGCGGAGCGCCCATGGCCAGTCTCGAACAGATCCTCGATGATTTCGCCTTCCTCGACGAGTGGGAGGACCGCTACCGCTATGTGATCGAACTGGGCAAGGCCCTGCCCGACCTTGCCGACGACCAGAAGACCTCCCAGAACAAGGTGCAAGGCTGCGCCAGCCAGGTCTGGCTCGTGAGCCATATCGACGGCGGGGCGGATCCGGTGATGACTTTCGACGGCGATTCGGACGCCCATATCGTGCGCGGCCTCGTCGCCATCGTGCTCGCCGTCTATTCGGGCAAGCGCGCCTCCGAGATCGCGGCGACGGACGCGATCGAGATCTTCGACCGCATCGGGCTCGTCGAACACCTCTCCTCGCAGCGGGCCAACGGGCTTAGGTCCATGGTCAAACGCATTCGCGAAGAGGCGAAGATGAAGGTGGCTGCGTAAGGCGCCGGCCTCCCCACTTGAGGAACGAGGCATGCCTTGACTATTTCAGAACGGTTACGTTCATCGTGGTGTCCGCTATCCTTCCATCCCCGAATGGCGCGCGCAATACAAACCTGTCTTTGCCGACATAACCGCGTTTGGCCGTATAGTAGGCAACCAGCCCCATCACCTTGACCGTCCGGCACTTCTCTAGTTTACCCTTTGCATCCGGAAAGATGGGTTGGCGCACGATCTCGAGACGACCATGCTTGGGTGCCTGAACAATACGAGTAGCCGGGACATCGGCGAGGCTACAGTCGTTGTTGATATGCCAGTGCTGGCCGAGCTTGGTGCGCTCGCCGCTGAGCACCGTTCTGGACACCGACCGGCGTTTGAAGCTGTCGTCGGCTACTGCGCAATCTGAAAACAACAGTGCGATCATGGCGGCAGACAAAGCCGCAATAGTGTATTTCATTGCTTACCCCTGGGTTGAGAAGCGATTGAATATTCGCTTCTCCCAGGAAGTCAATTCGACCACAAGACCCCCAGCATCATCCGCGAAATCACAGCTCCGGCCGGTAGTCCTCCGTGCCCCAATGGTGGCTTTTGCGAGGATTGGGCGCTTGCGGGGGCGCATAGTGGCGGGAAAGCACCAGAAGTGCGGTCCTGAGCATTAGCTTGGCCGAACGCGCCGGCCACTGGCGTTCACGCTCCACCGTCTCCAGTCCCTTGGAGAAGCAGCATACATCCACCGCCACGCCTGATAATTCCGGCCCCATGGCATCCACCGCCTTGGAGAACCGGATCCGTGCCGCCATCGCGCTGTCGGCGATTTCCGCCTGCCCGCCCGCCTGGCCCTTCGTCCGGGTCGCCAGACGCGGCTCCCAGGACGATGTGACGCGCGGCTGAAGCTGGCCGCGGGTGAAGTCGGACAACAGCCGCTCGCCCGCATCGATCGCCTCCGCAGGAAGAAAGTCCTTGCCGTCGCGGTCCTTCAGCCGGGCGACTACCCCCAGCGGAGATTCCAGAAGATTGCGGCGAACCGGCTGGCGTGCGCCCTCCACCTCCGCCGAGGCAATGGCGAACTCGCCATGCTGCTCGATGAACGCCTCCTCGCCCGTCACCAACGACCGGCGCAGAAAGGCGGAGGCTTCGGCAGTGGCGGAGATTCGCGTCGCAGACAGATGCACCAGGCCGAGGGAGCGTGCCTGCGATACCACGGCCTCCGGATAAAGCCGCTCCTCGGCGCCTAAGAGCCTGATTTCGCCGCCCTGCGTCCTTTGAATACCGCAGTCGCCGCGGGCCAGTTGGCGGATCAGCCTGAGAAGTTGTTTCCTCGATGCAGGATTGGATGCCCTTTCAATCATGAGACAGCACTTCCGACAGGCCAAAGACGGCAGTGGCGATCCGCTCGATCGCGGAGACGAAATTATCGAAGGCCGCGTCGTCGCGGCGATCTTCCACGACATGGCAGGCATGGCCGACCGTGGTGCGATCGCGCCCGAAAGCATGTCCGATATCGCGCATGGGGATTTGAAGCGAAACGTGGCACACATACGTGGCAATCTGGCGCGCATGGCAGGCGCAGCGGCGGCGGTCGCGGCGCAGCATCAGCCGGTCGCCGAACAAAAGGATCAATTCTGCAACCATCTGGCGGACGATTCGGCATGCGGTCCTGATCGGCATGCTGGCGGGAAGCCGGGACGGATCGGCCGGTGCGTCGAAGGCCGGAAGGCGGCCGCCCTGCGGAACCTGCGGCTCGAAATGTTTCTCCAAAGGCATGACAACTCCTCAATGAATAGGAATTAATTCATACACCTTAGAGCAAGAGTGAGGACATATAAATCGCGAGTCCGAAAATTGTCAGCTGAAAACATTATGATTTTTTGCAAATGCTTGAAAGGAAATGGGATTTTTTTCCTCTATTTATCCTCCTCGTTCAAGCCAGGAAAAAACCGGGCACGATGGCCCGGCCTTAGTCCGTATACCGCTCGGGCATACAACTCATCCGCCCGTCGTTTGCGCGATCGGTTCCTTTCGGACGAGATTAAAATCCTCCCATGCCTGACCGGAGTTCCGGATCAGGCCTTGCCGCGCTTGCGGCGTTGTCCAAGGCCCATTTCCTTGGCAAGTCTCGAACGAGCTTCCGCGTATGCGGGCGCTACCATCGGATAATCGGCCGGCAGGCCCCACTTCTCACGATACTCTTCCGGTGTCATGTTGTAGTGGGTCATGAGGTGCCGCTTCAACGACTTGAACTTCTGACCGTCCTCAAGGCAGATCAGATAGTCGTCCTCGATCGACTTCTTGATCGGAACCGGCGGCTTCGGCTTTTCGACGGCCGTAATCACCGGAGCGGGCGACGAGGTATTGCTCAGCGCCGAGTGTACGTCTGCGATCAGATTGGAAAGATCACTGACGGGGACCACGTGGTTGCTCACATAGGCAGCCACGATATCTGCGGTCAATTCCACCAGCAGATCCTGGCCTTTGCCCAATGCGATTTCTGTCATTTGTTGTCTCCTGTTCAACGTCATGGCAGGCTCTGCGACCTCCGCAGATCCTGCCGTTCGTAGAGTCTTTCGGAGAAAACCCCCTTGCCCCGCACCGTCTTGCGACCGAAGCCTACCCCTAAGCTTCATGCGGAAGAAAAGCCGATTTTCACCGGATATTGCTTTCGATTGAAACCTGCCCTGCGACCAGCTACTGTGTGTTCTTCCACTTGAAGAACTTGCTGTCTTTGCCCTATTGGCGATGGGGACGTCTAATCTCGAACAACATCTGCACTCTACTTGAAATGAAGTACCACCGCTCGCCTCAATGTCCAAGTGAGAAATTTTTCGGATACAGGGCTTTCTATCGGCTATAGACGCCCTAAATCAGCATTACTGACGTATAGACGGTGATTTCCTCAATTATGACAAGCTTATAACTCGTTTTGTGACGGGTTATATTCAGTTTTGGTGATCGTTCAGGTCATCCCGAACGGATTGCTCATGCAGAGGATAACCCATCTTGTGTGCCGCCATGGCGAGCAGATGGGCCGAAATCGGCGCTGTCAGGACGAAGAAGAAGAAACCTGCCAGCGCCCGCGCAAGGGTCGAAAGATCGCCGGCATGCAGGGCGACCGCCAGAAGCATGAGACCGGAACCGACAGTGCCCGCCTTGGATGCTGCGTGCATGCGGGTATAGACGTCCGGCAACCGGTTGATGCCGATTGCGGCCACCAGCGCAAATCCTGCACCGACCAGGATAAGAAGAGCGGTCAGCAGGGCGATCAACACCGCGATCATTTTTTTGCCTTTCGACTGAAGGCGGGGCCGGCGCCCGGCTTGCGGCTGCGCGCCAGCTTGGTTTTTTGCGCCGGGGGCGGAGCGGGCATCACCGGGCTCGCCTTCGCCTCGGGCGCTTCTTCACCCCTGCCACGCGCCAGGATGAAGCGGGCGAAGGCGACGGTCGCCAGAAAACCGACCAGGCCGAGGGAGATGGCGATGTCGATATAGAGCGTGAAGCCGGTGCGGATGGCGATAAGAGCAATAAAGCCGATCACGATGCCGACCAGCATGTCGAGCGCCACCACCCGATCAGGAAGCGTCGGTCCCTTGATGACGCGCCAGACGGTCAGCACGAAGGAAAGGCCAAGCACCACAAGCGCCAGCCAGAGGGCCGAAGAGAGGATCGTCTGTGCCGTCATCGGAAGGCCTCCATGATCTTCCTTTCGAAACCGGTGGCAATGTCGCGCCTGGTCGCCTCAGGGTCCGAGCAGTCGATTGCATGGACGAACAGCGTCTTGCGGTCCGCCGACACATCGACGGAAAGCGTTCCGGGCGTCAGCGTGATGAGATTGGCAAGCAGGGTGATCTCGAAATCCCGGTCGACCGTCAGCGGATAGGCAAAGATGCCCGGCTTCAATTCCATTCGCGGGCTCATCACCAGGACGGCGACCTTCCAGGCCGAGAGCGCCAGTTCCTTGAAGAACAGGACAAGCAGGGACAGGATGCGGCCCATCCGCCGCCAGTAGCCGCGGGCACTCATCTGTTCGCGAACGATCCACAGCGACAAGGTGGAAAGCGCGAAACCGAAGATGAGATTGTGCAACGTGCCGCTGCCGGTGACGGCGACCCAGACGACGGCAAAGACCAGCGAGAGGATATAGGTGGTCACGGCGCGGCACCCCCGGGGAAAACCGACCCGATATAGGCCGACGGCTCGGCAAGGCCCGCTGCGGCTCTCTGCGAAAGATCCAGTACCGTCTCCGGAAACAGACCGAAAAGAATGGAAAGCGCCGTCAGGCAGCCGAGCGGCCAGGCGATCCGCCAGTCGATTGCGGTCACCGGTTCGGGAACAATCTCAAGCACCGGCTCGGACCGCGGCCGCCAGTAGGCGAGCAGGAAGACGCGGGCAAGCGCCATGGTGACGATGAAGGCGGAAAGCAGGATGGCTGCGGCGAGCCACCAGGCGCCGATATCGAGAGAAGCCTTGAGAAGCACCAGTTTTGGCCAGAGCCCCGACAGGGGCGGCAGACCGGCGGCGGCCAGGAAAAGGGTCAGCGAGGCTGCGGAAAACCATGGTGCACCGCGATAAAGCCCGCCAAGAGCAGAGAGGGTCCAGACGCCGCCGAGCCGTGCCGCTTCGCCCGCCACCAGGTAGAGCGCCGTCATCGTCACCACCGAGTGCAGCGCGTAGAGGATCGATCCACTGACGGCCGCCGGCGTGCCGATCGCGACCCCAGCCAACATATTGCCGATACCCACAATCACCACATAGCCGACGAGCCGGCGCAGATCGTTCTGCGCCAAAGCGCCCAGAGCGCCGATGACCATGGTCAGCGCGGCGGAGATCGCGACGATGAAACTCAGTTCCTCCCGCTCGACGGGAAAGAGCATGACGGTGACGCGGATCAGCGCATAGATGCCGACCTTTGTCAGCAGGCCGCCGAACAGCGCCGACACCACGATGCGCGGCGTGTGATAGGAGGCTGGCAGCCAGAAATTCACCGGGAAAGCCGCGGCCTTCATGGCAAAGGCGAGAATGAAGAGCGCCGTCAGCGTGACGAGCGGGGCAGTCACTCTGAGCCCCGATGCCTTGCCGGCGATATCGGCCATGTTGAGCGTGCCGAAGATTGCATAGAGATAACCGACGGCGATCAGGAACAGCGTCGTGCCTATCAGATTGAGCACGGCATATTTCAGCGCGCCATCGATCTGCTCGGGTTCAGAACCGAGGATCAGCAGGCCGAAGGAGGAGATCAGCAGCACTTCGAACCAGACATAGAGGTTGAAGATGTCGCCGGTCAGGAACGCCCCGGAAACCCCTGCCATCAGCAGCATCAGAAACGGAAAGAAGCCGTAGCGGCGTCCGGCGGCATCGATGTCGCGGAGCGCAAAGACACCGGCAGCTAGCGCTACCACGGCCGAGACGAGTGCCATCAACGAGCCGAAGAGATCAGCGGTGAACGCAATGCCGAAAGGCGGCAGCCAGCGGCCCATGACCATGGTGACCGGCCCCTGTATCGAAACGCGCATGAGCAGCGCCGCATCGAGGAGAACGAGCAGGACCAGACCGGTGATGGCGATCGTCCCGTGCAGGCGCACGGATTTGCGCACCATCATTAGGAGCGCACCGACGCCGATCATCAGCACGACCGGCAGGACCACCAGCCAGTCGGCGATTGCAGGCGCGGCAAGGACAAGGGCTGCGGAGAGATCGGTCGAAGGGGCGGCCATTTATAGAATCTCCCTCGGGGCAAAAGCACCGCTGGGCGATACGGTTCTGGAAGGGGAAACCTGCAACACCATGCTTTCTAATACCCCATCGGCGGACGTTCTTCGTCCCGCGGTTCGGCAAGACGCATCTCGTCGGTATTATCGGTGCCGAGCTCCTGGTAGGCGCGGTAGGTCAGCACCAGAAGGAAGGCGAAGAAGGAAAAGGAGATGACGATCGCCGTCAGGATGAGCGCCTGCGGCAGCGGGTTGGCGGCGCCCGCCGGCAAGGCGTCCATGCCGTTCGGGATGATCGGCGGCACTTCGCGCGTCAGTCGGCCGGTGGTGAAGAGCAGCAAGTTGACGGCATTTCCGAGCAGTACGATGCCGAGCAGGATGCGCACCGTATGCTTCGACAGCATCAGGTAGATCGCGGCCGCGAAAAACAGGCCGATCAGAATGGCAAAAGGCGTTTCCATCAGCCCCTCTCTTTCGGCTTATGGGCGGGTTTGCGGGGCCTTTTCACCCGGACAGGCGGCTGTTCGCCGATGGCATCAGCCGGCTCGGACTCTTCCTGCTCCAGCGCCAGAGCGATCGACGTGATGGCTCCGACCACCACCAGATAAACCCCGATATCGAAGGACATGACGGTCGCGACAGGCACTTCCACGCCGAGAACTTCCGGGTAAATCCAGAGGCCGGTCATGAAGGGCACGCCGGCAAAGATGGAGATCAGGCCGGAGAGTGCTGCAAGCAGGAGGCCCGCCCCGGCGATCGCCATCGGATGAAAGCGGATGGCGCGGCGCACGGCCGAAACTCCGAAGGCAATGCCATAGATCGCAAGCGCAGACGCGGCAATCAGCCCGCCGATGAAGCCGCCGCCGGGCTCGTTATGGCCGCGCAGGAGGACGAAAACGGAAAACAGAAGCATCAACGCCGTCAGCACCGGGGCGACAGTGCGCAGGATGAGCGTGTTCATGGGCGACCGCCTTGCTTATCTTCAGCAGCGACACGCCTGCCCGCCTTCACCCGGATCAGGGCCAGGACCGCAAGGCCGGTGATCATGACCACGGCGATTTCGCCGAGCGTATCTGTGCCGCGGAAATCGACGATGATGACGTTCACGACATTGGCGCCGTGGGCAATCGTCTTGGAATAGGCGTTGAAAAAATCCGTCAACAGGTTGTCGAACGGCGCCTCCACCGACTTCAACAGCAGCAGCGTGAAGCCGAGCCCGCAGGCGACGGCAATCACTGCGTCGAGCAGCATCTGTCCCACCGGCCTGTGGTCGCGCGGGGAAAGCCTCAGCCGGGTCATGACCAGCGCCAGGATGACGACCGATAGGGTTTCCACCATGAACTGCGTGAAGGACAGATCCGGCGCCCCGAACAGCAGGAAAATCACGGCGACGGCAAATCCCTGAATGCCGAGCGACACGATCGCCGTCAGCCTGTCCGCGGCACGAAGCACGGCAATGAGGCCGATCAGCGCGATCAGCAGGAAGGCCGCCTCCTGAACCAAAATTTTTTCGGGCCAGTTCGGCATGCCGGGCAGTTCGCCGAAGACGAAGGGCGGAACCAGCAGCGTCAGCGCCAGCAGGATGAAGGTCGCCGTGACATAAATCTCCAGCCGCCCCGGCTGCACGAAGCGGGTGACGGCGCCGGACAGCCGGACCAGCCCGGAGATCAGATGATCGAAGCCGCGGTCGGGCCCCGGCCCGAGGTTTTCCAGCACGCGGACCATCAGGGCGCGGGCAGTGTCGAGCCGCCAGTAGACGAGCACGCCGAGCGTGATGGTGACCAGCGAAAGCAGCAGCGGCAGACCGACATGCGGCATGGCGGCAATCTCGACCGTGACCCTCCGATCGACAATGGCGCTCGCCATAGGCGATGAGACGTATCGATGAGCAAGGCCGGAGAAAAGTGCCCCGAGCAGGCCGAGTGCAGCCAGCACCACAGGCCCGAGCCAGAGCGCCGCCGGGCCTTCGTGGGCCTGTTTCGGCGTCTCGACGCGAGGGCCGAGAAACGGCTTCAGCCCGACGGCAAATGCGATCGCGAACATCAGCGCGTTGCCGACCACGGCAAGAGCGGTGAAAAAGACCGCGCGGGGATTTCCGGCCGCAAGTGCTGTGTAGATCTCCTCCTTGGCAAGAAAACCAAAAAACAGCGGCAGCCCGCCCATGGAAAATGCCGCAAGCAATCCGGCAGCGAAGGTGATCGGCATTGCCGCCTTCAATCCTCCGAGGCGCGTCACGTCGCGGATACCTGTTTCGTGATCCACTGCGCCGGCGACCATGAAGAGCGCGCCCTTGAACAGCGAATGAGCGACCAGATAGAGCACCGCCGCTTCCACCGCGTGCGGCGCACCAAAGCCGGTGAGCATGACGAGAAGGCCGAGCGAGGCCATGGTGGTATAGGCGAGCATCAGCTTGAGGTCCGTCTGCCGGATGGCAAGGAGGGTACCTGATATCAGCGTGATGCCGCCGAAGAAGGGCAGCAGGATTTCCCAGGCGGGCGTGTGCCCCATCACCGGGCTCAGCCGCATCAGCAGATAGACGCCGGCCTTCACCATGGTTGCCGAATGCAGGTAGGCCGAAACCGGCGTCGGCGCCTCCATGGCGTTGGGCAGCCAGAAATGGAACGGGAACTGCGCCGATTTGGTGAAGGCGCCGGCCAGAACCAGAATAAGCGTCGCCAAATAGAACGGGCTTTCGCGCAGCCCGTTTTCCAGATGGACGAGCAGCGAAAGCTGCGTGACCCCGGTGATATTCCAAAGAAACAAGAGGCCGGCGAGCAGGCAGAGCCCGCCGCCGCCGGTCACCACCAGCGCCTGTAGAGCCGCGCGGCGGGCGGCCTCCCGTTCGTGATCGAAACCGATCAGCAGGAAGGACGTGATGGAGGTGAGTTCCCAATAGACGAAGAGCATGAAGAAACTGTCGGAGACGACAAGCCCGAGCATCGCACCCATGAAGAGGAGGATGAATGCCAGGAACCGCCCCTGATCCGGATGGCTTTTCATATAGCCGCCGGAATAGACGACGATCAGGGTGCCGATACCGGTGATCAGCAGCGCGAAGGTGAGCGACAGGCCATCGAGAAACCAGGAGAAGGACAGGTTGAAGCTCGGCACCCAAGCATAGCCGCCGGTCACCACTTCACCTGCGGCAATCTCGCCCAGGAAGGTGCAAAAATGCAGGAAGGCAAGTGCCGGAGCGAGCGCCAGGAACCAGGCGGCTTTGTCACCCAGCAAGCGGGTGAGACCGGGAGCGAGGACAGCCCCCAGAAAGGGGAGAAAAAGGACGATGAATGTCAATGCCGACACATTGGCAGCCATGTCATCTCCTCGGGTTGAACGCCAGAAATTCCCCCGAGCATTCGGAAGGAAATGGCTTTCTAGGGTAAAGCTTTCCCAGCCTCAAGCAAAACCGGGCACAACACACAGAAACACGGCTTTCCGCCGGGGCTGCGGATGCCTATCTATGGGGAAAACGAAAGGATCCTGCCGATGTCCGATGTCACCACCCCCAAGGTTCACAAGAGCGATGTGGAATGGCGCGAGCAGTTGTCGTCCGAGCAGTATCGCATCCTCCGGCAAGCCGGCACCGAGCGCGCCTTTACCGGCCCCTTCTGGAACAGCAAGGAGAAGGGCCTCTACCGATGCGCCGGCTGCGGCGAAGAACTCTTCGTCTCCGATACCAAGTTCGATTCAGGCTGCGGCTGGCCGAGTTATTTCGAGCCGGTGAAACCGGATGCCGTCACCGAGTTTCGCGATACATCGCACGGCATGGTGCGGACGGAGGTGCGCTGCGCCAATTGCGGCGGTCATCTCGGTCACGTCTTTCCCGACGGCCCGCCGCCGACCGGCCTGCGGTACTGCATCAACGGCCACGCGATGACCTTCGAGCCGCTGAAATAACAGGGGCGGCGCCGGCATCGCCGGCGCCTTTATCGAACGCCTCTGTCTCTTACGCAGCCCGGCCGCGGATCACCCAGGCCCGTGCCCGAAAGGCTATGGAGCCGTCGCTCTCATAAGGAAGATCGGTCTCCAGTTTGTCTCTGAGCCTTTGCCTCTGGTCGGCGGGCAGGCTGACGCAGTAGCCCGGCGCCGGCCCCGCCCCCAGGGTGAAGGGACGCCAGAAGTCGTCGAAATTCGAAAAGCGTGTCGCAACCTCGATCTCACCCGCTTCGACATCCGCCCATCCGGATTGCTGCGCAAGGTTTGCCAGTTGATCCTTCGTGCAAAAGGGGAAGCGACGGTCCTCGCTGAGGTCGCGGGCAGCGGCATCCAGCGCGCCGGCCGCCGTCCAGAACGCGCGCATGAACCCCATGCCGCCGCCCGGATAATCCCAGACATAGAAGGCCAGGGTGGCACCCGCCCTCGCAACGCGCGCCATTTCCTGCAGCGCCTTTTGCCGGTCGGGTACGAAGTTGACCATCAGTCCGGAAACGACAATGTCCATGGTGTGCGAAGAGAGCGACAAGGCTTGCGCATCGCCCACCCGGAACTCGGCGCGAGGATCCTCCACATTCGCTCTCGCCTTGTTCAAAAACCCCTCCGATGGGTCGATGCCAGCCAGGCTTTTGGGATCGCAGGTAGCGAGGATCGCCGCCGACAATGCGCCCGTGCCGCAGCCGACCTCCAGCCAATCGAGCTTGGCGCCCGGCTGCAGCCATTCGAGGAAACGTGGCGCGACCTTCCGGCTCCATCGACCCATATAGAGGTCGTAGCTGTCGCCCATCTGCCATGCGTCATGCCGGGAAGCTTCGGTCACTGTTCATCCTCCACCCATATGCGGACCAGATGATACGTGCGTGCGTCCTTCCGGAAAATAGTCCAAGGGAGGTAGACCGGCCGCTCAGAGCCGGCCGGGCAGTTCCACCGTGAATGCGAAGCGCGCCTTTGCGCCGGGCTGCAGGATGGTGCTGTAGGGGCGCTCGGCAAGGTCGTCGGAACCGCCGAGTTCGGCGGCCGTGCCGTGCCAAGGCTCGATGCAGATGAAGGGTGCGCCGGGTTTTTGCCAGAGCGCCAGGTTCGGCAGGTTCTCGAAGGAGAACTTGAGCGCCGGCCCATCCTCGGCGGCATAGGCGAGACCTTCACCGGCGCCTTCGGGAAAGATCATCGCATCGGCCTCGAACATGGCATGGTCGAGTATGAGCCGGCCTGCCTTGAAGGGGGAATCACGTCTTTCAGGGTCTATCAGACCATTGCCGAGGCGAACGAGCGGCGGTTCTGCGCCGTTGTCGAGCGTCACGATATGAGCCTTCCCCTCCGCTCCCGGCAGCGGCCAAAGGAAGGCCGGATGGAAGCCGAGGCCGAAGGGCATCGGCCGCGTGTCGCGGTTTTCCACCTCCGCCGACACGGTGAGCTTGAGGCCGTCCAGCGCGTGCTCGACCGCCAGCAGAAATTCGAAGGGATACACGGCTCGGGTCATATCGGAAGCGGCCAATTCGTAGCGGCACATGGTTTCGGTTGCCGCGACCAGATCGAACTCGCTGCGGCGGGCAAAACCGTGCTGCGCCATCTCGTAGGATCTGCCCTCAATGCTGACCCTGTTTTCCGGGGCCTTGCCGACCATGGGGAAGAGGATCGGCGAGCGGCCGTTCCAGAAGGCGGCATCGCCGTTCCACAGCCAGGAACGGCCGTCGGCGGTTGCAAGGCTCTGCATTTCCGCGCCGAGAGAAGAGACATCGACCGTCAGATGCTGGTTTGCAATTCGGGTCTGGCTGGGCATGGCGGCTGCTCCTGGGCTTTCATTCGGGGAGAGGCGATATCAATTCTGGATGACGCTCGTATCAAGGCGGTCAGCCTTCAGGCACTGAGCGCGATCGGCCGCTCGGCCTGCTCTTCGGCTTTCAGCGCCATGCGGATCTCATAAGCCTTGCCCCAGTCCGCCATGACGCCAACCGCATGGTTGAGGCTGCGGCCGAAATCGGTCGCCGAATATTCCACCTTCTGCACCTTTCCCGGAAAGACCTCGCGGCGGATCAGATCGTCCGCCTCCATCTCGCGGAGCTGCTGGGCGAGGACCTTTTCGCTGATGCCGGCCAGGATGCGCCGGAGCTCGCCGAAACGGCGCGGCGCCACATTGATCTCCCAGAGGATGTCGGTCTTCCATTTTCCGCCGATCACATTGAGGGCGCTCGCAAAGCCGCAATCGTCATCCGGCAGTCGTTTCATCCTTGATCTCCTAACCTCAACGTAACCGCTTACCCGAAGGTGCGTAATTTACCGGTCTGGGCCGGCAGCCATATCAGAGTGCATCGCAAATATGGAGTTCTACCAGATGACCACAATAGGTTTTCTCGGCGCCGGCCGAATGGGCACCGCACTTGTCAGGACGCTTTTGCAGAATGGCCATCAGGTGCAGGTCTGGAACCGGACGGCGGAAAAGGCGGAAGCGCTCACGGCTTTCGGCGCGACAGCGAAGCCAACGCCGGAAGAGGCTATCGGCGGGGTGGACATCGCGATCGTCAACCTGCTCGACTATGCCGCATCCGATGCGCAGTTGCGCCGGCCCGCCGTCACCGAGGCGCTGAAGGGCAATCTTCTGGTGCAGCTTACCTCCGGTTCGCCGATGACCGGCCGGGAAACCGGCGAGTGGGCGACCGGTAACGGCATTGCCTATCTCGACGGAGCGATCATGGCGACGCCGGATCTGATCGGCGATCCGGGAACACTGGTTCTCTACAGCGGTTCGCGACCGCAATTCGAACAGTACCAGGCTTTATTCATGTGCCTCGGTGGCAAGTCCGCCTTCGTGAGCGAGGATTTCGGCGCGGCCTCGGCGCTCGACAGCGCAATCCTCGCCCAGATGTGGGGTACGCTGTTCGGCGCGCTTCAGGCGCTTGCCGTCACCCGCGTGGAAAAGATCGACCCGGACACCTATGCCACATTCCTGAAGCAAAGCCAGCCTGTCATCGATGCGGCCACCAAAGACCTGATGCAGCGCGTCCGTGATGGCCGTGACCGCGGCGACGAGGCTACATTGGCAAGCATCGCCGCCCATAACGCGGCCTTCCACCATCTGCGCGACATTGTGCGGGACCGCGGCATCAATCCTGCAATATCAGATGCCTTCGGCAGCCTGTTCGAGGCGGCGATCGCCAAGGGCCATCAGGAGGACGACTTTGCCATGCTCGCTCGCTTCATGGTGGCTGCGTGAGCGGTAACAAAGCCTCAGATCACCCGGCCACCCGCACCGCGAGCTGCGCCTGCGGCAGCTTGCGACTTTCCTTTCGCGGCGAGCCGGTGCGCGTTTATGCCTGCGCCTGCCTCGAATGCCAGCGCGCCACCGGCACTGCCTTCGCCTATCGGGCTCGGTTCAACCAGGAGGCTATCGTCGAAGACCGCGGCGAGCGGCGGCGCTTCCGGCGTCTCACCGACGAGGGCCGCTGGATGGACCAGATCTTCTGCCCGACCTGCGGGACGCTCATCTACATGGAGGCGGAAGTGATGCCGGGAGCGCTCGTCGTTTCCGTCGGCTGCTTCGGCGATCCCGATTTCGCACCGCCCGCAGCACTTTTCTGGGCCAGGCGCAAACACGGCTGGTACGAGCTCGACGAGGCGGTCGCCCGGAAAGACTGAGGTCAGTCCTTCGCGACCTCGCCGGAATACTGATCGTCTGCGACCGGCTCCAGCCATTCGGCCGTCTTGCCGTCGAGGGCCTCCTGGATGGCGATATGGGTCATGGCGGTGGTGGCCGTTGCCCCGTGCCAGTGTTTTTCGCCCGGCGGAAACCAGATGACGTCACCGGGGCGGATCGTTTGGATCGGCTCGCCCCAGACCTGCGCCAAGCCGCAGCCGGCGGTGACGACCAGCGTCTGGCCGAGCGGATGGGTGTGCCAGTTGGTGCGGGCGCCGGGCTCGAAGGTGACGGATGCCGCAACGACGCGGGCGGGCGCCTGCGCTTCGTTGAGCGGGTCGAGGCGCACTGCACCGGTGAAATAATCGGGCGGCTGCCTTTTCGACGGCTGCGATCCACTGCGCTTGATGTCCATGGTGATGTTCCCGCTGTTATCCGCTCTCCTCCCTCACATAGGAGGGGAATATCGAGAATTAAGCCCGTTCGCGAAGAATATCGCCGCGGTGGCTTTCTTAACAGGCGCGAGCGTATAGCGTAGCTTTGCCCTGGCTTGCCGCGCGCCATGCGTAACCGGCTCCAAAGGCGATGACAAACCAAGGGGTTTCGGATGCGCTTCATTTTGCCGGCATTGTTCGTTTTCGCAACGGCGGTTGCCGGGATCACCGGAGCTGCGGCAGAGGATGACGGCCTGCCGCCGGTGGATTATCCAAGCCTTCCGGCCGCCGTCGCCACACGCGCGGAACTGGTCCCGGCAGGCTGGACCGTCGAGGCAGAGGCTACCGGCGATCTCGACGGCGACAGACGGCCGGATCTCGCCCTCGTCCTTCAATCGGAAAAACCGGATCTCAGCCCCTCCGGCGAACCGCTCGTCGGCCCGCGCATGCTGGTCGTCGCATTCGGAACCCGCAAAGGCTATCAGCGGATCACGGTCAATCACCAGCTGATCCCGCGTGCCTCCAGCCGCTTCGTCGAGGACTATTTCGATGCTGAATCAGGCGCATTGAGCATCGAGCGGGGGACCCTCACCATCAAGCTGCATTATTTCGCCACGATGGGCGGCTGGGGCATGTGGGACAAGACCTATTCCTTCAAATTGAGAAAGAACGAATTCGTCCTTTCCCGCTACGACCACGACTACACCCATCGAGCCAAGGGCGACACCAAACGGATCATTGCCGACTACGAGGCCCGAAGGCTCAGAGTGATCACGGGCAATATCCAGGAGGACGCCACCAAAACGAAAAAGTTGAAATTGCCCGAACCGTCGACGGTGACGCTGGAACAGGTCGGGGACGGAATGAAGTTCAGCCCGATGCCCGCCGAATGATGCTCGCGGGAAAGACCGCGCCGTTTTGACTTTTCCGTGCCGTCTGTTATCCCTTGCAACCGAAGAGCGTCGGCTTTTGAGGTTCATTTTGCCTAAGTAACTCCCGGTCTCGACAGTTTCCCCTTCCATGCGGGCAGGCCGATCGCCGCCGCGTGGGTAATTCTGTTCGTCGGGGTGGCAGCTTGAGACCGGTTTGGCATTGATCTGCCAGTGCTGCTCAAAAGCCGCCCTGAGACGCCCGACGCCTTCTTCTCCATAAGTCAGGACCTTCGCCACGCCGCGCCCGAAAGGGCTTCTCGACTGCCGTTCCGAATGAACTTCCAGACCGGAAGATCAAAACGGCATGTGCGACATCCTTCATGTGGAATGGACCATCGTTCCCAAAACTCCACCCCAGGCAATACTCCGCTGCAGTTCCTGCGGCGATACGAGGCCCTTCCGCTCCAGCGGACGGACGCGCCTCAACGCCAACGGCAAACAGCTCGACGCCTGGCTCATCTACAAATGCATCGACTGCGACGGCACCTGGAACCGGCCGATTTTCGAGCGGCAATCGGTCCGCTCGCTCGACCCGGTCCTCGTGGAAGCTCTGCAGGCAAGCGCTCCCGGTTACGTGGCGGGCCTCGAATTCGATCAGGAAGGACTGAAGGCTTCGGCGGGCCGCATTGAGGAAAGCGAGGAATTCGAGCTGCGCAGGCGAACAATCTGCGCTTCGGGGAATCGGGCGAGAATCGTCATCACGCTCGCTCTCCCCTACCCCGCCAGCCTGCGGCTCGACCGGCTGCTGGCCTCGGAGTTGCAGCTTTCCCGCAGCCGGCTGAAGGTGCTTTTCGAGGCGGGCGATATCCGGGTCGAGCCGGCGCGGAAGGACGCGCTGAAACGCAGCATCCGCGACGGCACCGTGATCACGCTGGGCCTGCGTGACGAAGCCGAACGGCTGGCGACAGGGCGGGCAGCGATGGGCGGCTATCAGCGGTAACCGGTGGCGTCGGCCGGCTTGCCCGCTTCCTGCACCTCTGTCAGGTAACGCCAGCAATCCGGCCGCGAGCCATCGACATCGTCGAATTCGTAGACCTGCGCGAGCCCGCCACTGGAGAGCGACTGGCCGTTCCATCTCGCGCGGTCCGGATCAGCGGCCAGCGCGGCGATCGCACGGCCGATGAAATGCGGCGTCTCGGAGATGCAGAAATGAGGCTGGATGGTGATCGCGTCGCGCCAGTTTTCCTCGCTGACCTCGTATGCCTCCAGCATCATTTCAGACCGCAGCCAGCCGGGCGTGATCGAGACCGACATGCAGCCGTGCTTTTCGAGATCCTTCGCATGCGCCCAGGCCATGCGCGTCGCCGAGGTTTTGGCAAGGTCGTAGAAAGGCGACAGGCGGTAGTGATCGGAATTGTAGTCGGCCGTGCCGTCGGTGACTTCCACCAACAGCCCTCCCGGCCTTTCAATCATCAGTTTCAGCGCGTGATGGGCGGTGATGAGATGGGTGTCGATCGCGAGCCGGAGCAGGCGCAGGCCGTTTTCAAGATCGTGCTCCCAAACCGCCTTGTCCCACTCGAACAGGCGCTCGCCGCCCCAGATGTCGTTGACCAGAATATCCAGCCCGCCCTGCTCGCTGCGGATCCGCTCGACCAGCGCCGCCACATCCTCCGAAACAAGATGATCGACGGCAACAGCGATACCGGTGCCGCCAGCTTCGGTCACCAATGCCGCCGTCTCCTCAATCGTCTCGGGCCGGTCATATTCGGAGCGCTTTCCGCGCGTCGAGCGGCCGGTGCAATAGGCCGTGGCGCCGGCGGCACCGAGCTCGACCGCGATCCCCCTGCCGGCGCCGCGGGTGGCACCCGCCACCAGTGCGATCTTCCCGGTCAGCGGCTTTTTTCTTGAATTCGACATGAGAGCTCCTTCCCTTGACATTCCGCGGAGCTAAAATTGGCGTTCAGGACAGTATTCGTATATAAACGTCTATTCGTTTATTATTTGCGAGGCAAGATGCCGAGACCAAAAACCATGCCGGATGGCGAAGTGCTGAAGGCCGCGCTGAAACTGATGCACGAAAAAGGCCCGGACGCGCTGACCTTCGCCTCCCTTTCTACGGCCTCCGGCCTTTCGCCGTCGACGCTGGTGCAGCGGTTCCGCAACAAGGAAGAACTCGCCAGGGCGGCCCTCCTGCATGCATGGGACGAACTCGACGCCAAGACGGAAGCGGCGATCACGGCCGCGCCCGGGACACCGGACGGCGCGGTGGATATGCTCGTCGCACTCTCCGGAGATTATGGGGGCATCGAAGCCTATGCTGAAGGACTGCTGATGCTGCGCGAGGATTTTCGCGATCCTCTGCTGCGGGAGCGCGGTAGAGCCTGGGGCGAGCGGCTTTCGGGCGCTATCGTCGATTGTTTTTCAGAAAAGGCCGGCGCGCCTGACGATATTGGCATGCTGATGGCTTCCCAATGGCAGGGCTGCCTTCTCTGGTGGGGTTTCAATCCGACGGAAACGATCGCCGCGCATGTGCGCAAAAGCCTGGAGGCGTTTCTGGCGGCGATAGGCCTGCCTCACAGGTAGGAGCTTGCACGCAGCCTGGGGAAATGAAACGGAAGACCCTTCAGCGATACGATCGCAACACCTGCAAGCACGATTGCGGTAGCGACGATTTCGCGCAAGCTCACCGGTTCGCCGAGCAGGACGAAACCGAGCAGGATCGTCCAGGGCGGCAGGAAATAACCGTTCATCGAGCCGACAGTAGGACCGGCCTTTTTCAGGATGTTCATGTAGAGAACGATGGGCAGTGCCGTGCCGAAGACGCCGAGCACCAGCAGGACGCCCGCCGCATCGAGCGCCGGCGCGAAGGACGACATCCCGCCGAGCCAGATGACGACCGCGAAGGTCGGCAGGCCGGAAAAGAGCTGCTGGCCGAGCGCAAGCCGCATCGGCTGCGGGCTCGGTATGGCGCGTACATAAAGATTTCCGAGCGCGTAGCTCAGCGCCACAATCACCATGGCGCCGACGCCGTTCAGGCCGACATCACCCGCGCCGAACGCCGCGGGACCGACCAACATGACCATTCCGGTAAAACCGGTGGCGAGCCCGAGCGCCACCTTGAGCGTCAGCCGCTCGCTGGCGAACAGGGCCTGCGCCAGAACCGCGACGATAAGCGGCGTGGAAGCCTGGATCATCGAGGTGAGGCCCGCCGAAATCTGGGTGAGCGCATAGGCTGTCAGTGCGTTTGGCACGACGCCCTGCAGGAAGCCTAGAACGATCCAGTCACGAAGCTCATGCCCGCGCGGCAGGACCTGATGCCCGGCGGCCGCCATGAAGGCGGCGATGAGACCGCCTCCCATCAAGCCGCGCAGCGCCGTGAGCGCCAGCGGCGAAAGCGAAGTTCCCGCGATTTTCAGCAGGATGAAGGCGCTTGCCCATAAAAAGGAGCAGACGAGCATCTGCACGATCAACGGCACAGCGAAAGACTTCCGTATAGCAAGCGTGGGCATCGCGGCCTCCCATTTATCTTCATGTGAAGATATTTGCATGAAATTTATCTTCATGTCAAGATAGTTTGAAATTGCATGGGAGACCGCATGAGCCGCGAACACAAACCGCAGGACCACATCGATCGGGCACGGGCCCAATGGACAAAGGAACTGCCGGACCTGGATACGGAGCCGATGGAGATCCTCGGCCGCATCTACCGCCTGTCGCGGCTGATGACGCCGTCGATCGAAGAGATATTCGCCTCCTTCGGGCTGGATCGCGGCGAGTTCGACGTGGTGGCGACCCTCAGACGCTCTGGCCCGCCCTACCGGCTCACGCCTACTGAGCTTTACCGATCGCTGATGGTCGCCTCCGGCAGTCTCACCCATCGGCTAGGACGGCTCGAAAAGGCTGGTCTCATCCGGCGCGTGCCGTCGGAGCACGATGGCCGCAGTCTTGCAGTCCAGCTGACGGAAGAAGGCATTCGCCGGGCCGAAGCGGCATTCCGGCGGGACATGGCCAATGAGGCAGACGCCATCGCCTCTTTCAACCGGGAAAAGAAACGGCAGATTTCCGCGCTGCTGCGTGAACTGAACCTGACGGTCGAGGCACATCTTGCCGCGCGAGCGGATGAAGCCCCGGAGGCTTGAGCGATGGCAGTGCTTGGCGAAGAGGACAAGGCGTGGCAGCCACTCCTGCCGCATGAGATCGCCGCTGTTCTGGAAAAAGCGCCGTTCCCCTGGTGGATCGCCGGCGGTTATGCAATCGAGGCTTTCGTCGGCCACACGGTCCGGCCGCATGGGGACATCGACATCCTGATGCTCAGAACGGACCGTGTGGCGGCACGGGCACAGCTGAAGGATTGGGACTGCTGGGCGGCCGATCCGCCCGGGACCCTGCGCCCCTGGCGAGAGGATGAGACGCTGCCCGCCACGGTCGATCACATCTGGTGCCGCGGGCACGCCGACGACGCCTGGCGCTTTCAGCTCATGTTTGACGACGGCGATGGCGAGACATGGCGCTTGCGGCGCTGTCCCTCGGTAGTCCGTCCGGTTTCGGAAATGGGATGGCGGCATGCAGGCAGACTTTTCTACCTCGCGCCGGAAATCCAGCTTTTCTACAAAGCGAAGTCTCCAAGGCCGAAGGATGAAAAGGACTTTTCCGCAATTAGGCAGCAACTGCCACCAGACTCCTGGTCGCCTGAACGCATAGGATCCTCGCGATCCTATGGAGTGGTTGCGAATGGTTCTTGTTGCAGACGAGTTGAAGCGGAAGCGGGCCGAGATCGGTGCCAAGATCGAGGAGGTGCGGGCGAAGATCGTATCGCTGGAGAGGCAGCAGGCCGCGTTCGACGTGGTCATCCCGTCCTACGAACCGGAATACTCGCCCGCCGGGACACCTCGAGCCGCCACCTGGCGCAAGCGCCAAGGCGTCATTGAAGTCTCGGAGTTGCTGAAGGATGTCGATCGCCGTGGCTTCGTGCTGCGCACGCTCCGCGAAGCCGGGCGCCCGATCACGACGGCGGAGTGCGCCAAGGCCTTCGCACGCGAGACTGGTCTGGCCGAAGACGACGCCCGGCTCGGACAGGTCGCAAATCGATTTTCCCAGACGCTCGACCGGCTTGCCAGGACGAACCGTGTCCGCCGTGCCGGATAGGCTGACGGGTGTCGCTACCTCTGGGAAGTCGCGGCGTAGGTGTCGGGGTTTTCGCCGCCGTCCCAGACCAGATCGGGCGGATGCCGACCCTGCCAGTAGCCGCAGAGGTTCCGCGACGTCTTCCGGGACATCGCGAAGTGGATCATCCCCCAGAGCAGCATGCCGTTGTCGACGTGGCGGTTGTCCTCGCCCCAGGCGATCTCCGCCGCATACCAGTCGAAGTACCGCACCGAGAAGCGGTGATGGATACCGACGTAGGACCGCTGGATGCGGCTGAAGAAGCTTTCGACGTGGTTCGTGTTCACGCCGCCCTTCGTCTGGTACTCCTTGCTGTGGTTCACCCGGAACAGGTCCTGCAGGCCTGCCAGGTCGTCGTACGAGAAGCGCTCGTCGGCATGGATGCGCGATCCTTTGCGGACGTGCTTCCTGACGAATTCCCAGGCCTCGTTCGGATGCTCGCTACGCACGACGCGGGTCAGCGTCCGCTCTCGGCCGCGGCCAAACGGCGTCTTCTCCCGGAGCGTCAGGATCGTGAGGCGCTTGAAGTTCTGATACTCGGGGCGGCGTCGGTCGACGCGATCCTCCTTGCGGTTCTTCTGCTTGGTGTGACCGCCGGCGTACTTGCCGTCGATGTGGATCTCGCCCTCCAACATCATCCGGAACCGTCGGGTCGCGACCGCCTCGCGCATCTTCATGAGCAGCACCCATGCCGTCTTGTACTGGACGCCGAGCTCGCGGGAGAGTTGGAGCGCACTCTTGCCTTTGACCGAGTTCACCGAGAACCAGAGGCCAGCCAGAATGTCCTGGAAGCTCATCTTGCGGAAGGCGAAGACCGTGCCGGTCGTCACCGAAAATTCCCGGCGGCAGGCCGGCATTTGAAGCGCCGACGCCGGATCTCCCAGCAGTTCGTATGCGAACAGCGGACGCAGGTCGGTCGCCCTTCCGTATCCGGCCAGCGGATGAGGCAGAACGCCTTGGAGGACTTGGCGTCGTCGAACGAGCGGAGATGGCTAAGCGTGAACGTCCGGCAATACGGGGACAGCAGGAAGTGCTGGTTTCCCCAATATTTCTACACTCCGGAGGACCTCCAGATCGGGTGCGGCCTTGCGCGGCTGCGGAATGACGGACGGCAGGTTGTCGGAGACCATGTTCAGTTCCCTGTAGGATACGCGATACGACGGGACCTCGCCGGGTGCGGCGAGCGGAAGTCAGCGTCGTCGTATTCGTATGATCCGGAACATGCGGCGGAACATACCAGGGTGGTCGTCAGGAGTCGATCGCGAACGGCCCGGCGTTATCATCTGCTTGCAAAAATCTTAATTGCGATTATGTTAGCACTAAAGGCCACTATTCGCGTTTAGGTGTTATTATGTTCGCATTTAAGATGTCATCCCCCGTCGAAGTCATTCGAGGCTTGTCGGAAAGAATGAAGCGCCGAAGAATCCAGCACGGACTGACCCAGCGGGAACTGGCGACAAGATCGAATGTCTCATACGGATCACTGAGGTTATTCGAGGAAAGTGGGAAAATTTCGCTCGAGAGTCTCGTGAAAATTGCCTTCGTCCTTGAGGCCGAGGCTGAGTTCGACCACTTGTTTCCAAGTCGGCCGCCGCAGAATATCGATGATGTCGTTGATCGTCCTCTTAAGCAGCGGGTGCGCCGGAGATGAAGTTCAAACCAATCCAGCAGATGAGTGTTTATCTGAATCTCGAAGGGAGCGACAAGAAACTCGGCACACTTGCCTGGAGTGGCAAGGAACGAAGGGCCTACTTTGAGTACTCGGCGGAGTTTCTCGCGGCACCCCTTCTGATCTCGCCATTCCATATGAAGGTCGCTACTGGCTTGATCGCGGCGCCGCGCGACCCGTTCGACGGGCTCCATGGGCTATTTAACGACAGCCTACCTGACGGTTGGGGCCGTCTATTGCTGGACCGTCGTCTCCAGCGAGCTGGCATCGACTACACTCAACTCACTCCTATCGACCGCCTTTCCGCAGTGGGCAGAACGGGCATGGGCGCGCTGACATATGTTCCTGACTTGCCGGACGACCAGAAACAGCCGACCGATGCCGATCTGGATTGGTTTGCTGATCAGGTGGAGCTGGTGCAGACGGAAATGGATGTCGCTGACATCGATAGTTTGCAGGGCGCGCAAGGCGGGTCCGCGGGCGCACGGCCAAAGATCATGATCGGCTTCAACAGGGTCGAAAACACATGTGTGTTGGACTACGGCCAGCAGTTGGATCCGGGGTACGAAAGATGGATGGTCAAGGCTCCCAGTTCTGACGACCCGCGCGAAATCGGCGCCGAGGAAAAAGCCTACGCGTTCATGGCGGTAGCTGCGGGACTGGAGATGGCTGAGACCCGCCTGTTTGACACCCGTAAGGGAAGACGACTTTTCGCGACAAAACGGTTCGATAGGACACGTGCCGGCAGGCTCCATATGCACACAGCAAGCGGCCTGTTGAATGCCAGCCACCGCGAGGCATCACTGAACTATGAGCAACTGCACAAGCTTACGCATATGATGACCCGCGATGCCGGGGAAGTTCTCAAGATGTTCCGAAACATGGTGTTTAACGTCTATGCTAGGAACCGCGACGACCATGCGAAGAACCACGCTTTCTTAATGGACGGGAATGGTCGGTGGTCATTGGCGCCTGCATACGACCTTACCTTTTCGTCCGGGCCAGGCGGAGAACACAGCGCCGCAATCGCCGGAGAAGGAAGAACGCCTGGATTGCCTCACCTCTTGGCGGTCGCCAGGGGGGCCTCGATCTCGGATCAGGATGCCAAGGATGTTATAGAGCACGTGCGAACGGCCGTCGATCGATGGCCGGAGTTTGCTGAAAAGGTGCAACTATCCAGATCCCGTACCGTTGAACTGGACAATTTCTTGAACGGTAATAGGCCAAGTCATACGCTCGGCGTGTCCTATGATCGGAATGACTACAGCATTTCTGGACCAACGCGAGCAGTCAAAAGCTCAAGCGACGATGATATGGAGGGGTTCAGCCCGAAGCGCTGAATCCCTCTTACAAGTTTGGTGGCAGTTGCTACCTAATTTCGGACTTTTCCGCCATCCTGCCTCTCCTCGGCAAAGTGCGGAAGGCCTGGCTGCGCGAGGCGATCATCATCGCCTATGGGCCAGAAAATGCGTGGCTGGCGAGGCTTTAGAGACCTTCCTCGTCCGGGAACAGGATCTTCTCGTAGTCCGGGCACCGTTGAGGACGTGAGTATGGGCTCACCCCGAGACCTTCAATTCCATGCAGGTGAGGTCGAGCCAGCGGCCGAATTTGGTTCCGACTTCGGAGAATTTTCCGGCGATGCGGAAGCCGAGCTTCTCATGCAACCGAATCGAGGCGTCGTTTTCGGATTCGATCGCGGCGATCATCACATGCACGCCATTGGAGGCGGCGCGGGCGATCAGTTCCTGCATCAGCAGCCGACCAATGCCGCCGCCCCTGGCATCACGGTGTACATAGACCGAATGCTCAACGGTATGACGATAGCCATCGAAGGCCCGCCAATCGCCATAGGATGCGTAACCGGCGACCTTGCCGTCCAGTTCCGCAACCAGCACCGGAAAACCTTTCGCCTTTCGGGCGGCAAACCATTCCTTCCGGTTTTGAAGATCGACCAGCACGTCGTTCCAGATGGCCGTGGTATTGGCAACGGCGTCATTATAGATTTCCATGATGATCGGTAGATCGGCTTCGGTTGCGTCGCGCACCAGCGTCATGATTTTTGTCCATTATAATATCTCTACATCCACTTTAGCAGACGCACATCACCTGTCCACAATTGTTGCGGAACCGCTCTTCTGGTAAAGCCGCTAGCGGGAATGGAGGATTGGAATGCGGGTTTTCCTGGCAGCATCGGCAACACTTGCCGCGGTGTCGGCGCAAGCGGCCGAGTGGCAGACCTATTCCAACGACCGTTATGGCTTTACTGTCGAGGTGCCCCCCGGTTTCGTCATGCAGAGGGCGCCGGACAACGGCGATGGCGGCACATTTCTCGGCAGGAACGGTGACCGGATCTTCGTCTTCGGGACCTTCCTGGTCGACTTGTTCTTTGACGATGAAGCCAGGAACCGCATCGTTCAGGCGAAGAAGCTCGGCTGGGATATTTCCTATTCGCGGATCGAGCCGGATTGGGCGAGCTATTCCGGCACCAAGGGAGACCGCATCCTCTATGTCCGCGGCAACTGGCTGTGCAAAGACGCAGCCGCCTTCGTGCATCTGGAATACCGCAGCCGGGATCGCAAGGCCTATGATGCGATCGTCAAGCGGATGATCGCAAGCCTCAAACCCGTCGGCTGCCCCGAGTAAGGTCAGAGCCCGCCGCCCGAGAGGCTGAAACAGGTCATCACGGCGCCGTAATGCACCGCGGCGGCGGCGACGACGAAACCATGCCAGATGGCGTTTTGAAAGCGCAGCCTCTCCCAGACGTGGAAGATCACTCCGAGCGAATAGATGAGGCCGCCAATCACGATCAGCCAGACGGTGACCGCCGGCAGATAGGTGGAAACGGGGCCCATCACCATCACACCGCTCCAGCCCATGCCGAGATAGAGCAGGATCGTCAGCTTATCGTAGCGGCCGGGAAACAGGCATTTCAGCATGATACCGACGACAGCCGTCACCCAGATCGCCAGCAGCATGGCGAAGATCCAGGCGTCCCCCGAACCGCGCTGCAGAAACGGCGTATAGGTCGCGGCAATCAGGATGAAGATCGCCGAGTGGTCGAAACGCCTCAAAAACCATTTGGTGCGGGAGTGCGGCCAGATGTTGTAGGTGAAGGAAATCGACAGGCAGAGAACGAGGCCGAGGCCATAGACCCACGCGGCGATGATCTCGCCATGGCTCGACCAGACAGTCGCATAGAAGATCAACGCCGTTGCCCCGACCAGCGCAAAAACGATCCCGATGCCGTGGATGATTCCATCCGCGACGATCTCGTGAAAATCGTAATGCCGTCCGAAGTTGAAGAGTTCGCTCATCCTGCCTTCCGCCCTCCCGATCCAAGAATGGCCATAGCAATGGCGGAAGGCAAGAGACAAGCGCTTCACATTAGGTTTTAGGTTTTAACCTTCCGGCTCAGCCTTCCAGCGTAAACCGTCCAATGTAAACTCCGGTTAAGCCTCGCCGGCACAGGCTTGACACAGCGGCGTATGCGGTACGGTGCCTAGTCGTCTTTCGGCGATCGGCTGGCCGCATTTCGCACAGATGCCGAAGGTGCCGGCATCGATCCGAGCCAGTGCGGCATCGATCGCAACGAGCTCCTTCTCGCCGGCCTCACCCAATTCCTCGAGCACTTCGTCATTGTTGCGCTCGACGGCGCGATCGTCGTCATCAGGGTTGCGCGGCGTGGTGAAATCCTGCTCGATCCGGCTCAGCCGGTTTTCAAGCTCGGCCTTGCGGGCCTTGAGGATGCGCTGATATTTGGCGGTATTCATCTCGACAATTCCTTCTCAGCGGTCGATCAGAACCGAGCATTTCGCGTGGCGCACGACCCGGTCGGCCGTGGCGCCGATGAAGTAGTTGGAAATATCCGGCACATGGGATGCGACGATGACGAGATCGGCCTTGCGCTGTTCGGTCGCGGCGAGAATCTCCCGCGCTGGCGAACCCTGGCGTATCTCGATATTGGCCGGGAGGCCGACTTTTTCGCGCAGGTTCAGAAGAAGCTGCTCGGATTCCTGGCGCGCCCTGACCATCAGGTCGACCGAGACATCGGCCACGTAATAGCCGGGAAGGTCTTCCACCACGTTGAGCAGAACCAGGCTGCCACCCTCATCGAGAAGCGTCGCTGCCTTACGGAAGATCCTCTCCCCCTTCTCCAGCTGAGCTACGTCGACAGCAACGATGATTTTTGCGTACATCTCACTTTCCTCATTCGTTTTCCCCATTTTTCTAGGATCGTCCCGAGGGAACTGCGTTGATCGAAGTCAACGAAGAGCTATCCCCTTGTTCACTTTTACGAAACGATGCATCGCTGTTTTCTGGTCTTTTGTGAACGCAGCACCTGCGCCATATCATATCGCAACACGGCATCGGCCGGCTAATCAAACGAGGATTTTTTCCATGACCGGCAACGTTCAATCTTTCGCACTGACGCGTCCGGCGCATGTAAAGGGCGCGCATCTTATCGTCAGCGATCTAGGCAGGGTTTCCAGCTTTTATCAGCATATTATCGGGCTGCGGGTGCTCGAACGGAATTCGAGCGGAGAGATACTCGGGGTCGCGGGCCAGCCACTACTGACGCTCTCAACCGGCAACAACGTCGCCGCGGCGCCACGCAATGCGGCGGGCCTGTTCCACACCGCCTTTCTGGTACCTAACAGGCAGGAGCTCGCCCACTGGCTGGCCCATGCCGCCCACAACAACGTCCGCCTCGACGGCGCCTCGGACCATCTGGTCAGCGAAGCGATCTATCTTTCAGACCCGGAAGGCAACGGCATCGAGATCTATCGCGACCGAACGTCCGAAGAATGGACCTATCACCATGACGGCACGGTAGAGATGGCGACCGAACGGCTGAACCTGCAGGCGCTCTACGAGCTCGCGTCTAAGGAGAAGTGGGGCGGCATGGCGGACGGGACAGCTGTCGGCCATATCCACCTGCAGGTGGGCGACCTTCCTGAGGCCGACGCCTTCTACCGGGACGTTCTCGGCCTGAAGGTCATGGCCCGTTATCCGGGTGCGCGCTTCTTTGCCACCGGCGGTTATCACCACCACATCGCCGCCAATATCTGGAACAGCCGCGGCGCCGGGGTCCGCCAGGGCAACATGACCGGCCTTTCGGACTACAGCATTGTCTTCAACGAAAAAGAGGCGCTCGACAGGGCGCTCACGGCGCTCGACCGCCAGGAGATCGCCGCTACCAAAACCGCCGAAGGATGGTCCCTGAAGGACCCCTGGGGCATCGGCCTGACGCTCGCAGCCTGACCTTTGCCGCATTTCCTCCCATGGAAGCGGCCTTCCGGAACCGGAGCGCCGCTTTCGCGTTGAAAGGCATCACGGGGACAGCTGGAATATGGCGATCTTGGGTGCGCACGGCGCCAAGCCGAAGAAACAGCCGCTGGAGCTTGCGTTAAACCGCAAGGACACAGCGGGCATCTATCCGGAAGAAGACGAGGTTGCCGAGCATCTTCCGCTCGGTCGTGAGGCGCTCGACGTCGCCATGGCCTGGGCGGTGATCGGCATCTTCGCAATCGCTTTCTTTGCCCTCGTTCATTACATGTCGATGATCCTGATCCCCGTCACGCTCGCCGTGGTGGTGGGATTGATTCTCGGGCGTGTAGCCGACCGCCTCGGGGAAGCCGGCGTGCCGCGTTTCGGCATCGCGTTCATTCTGTCCACGCTCGTCTTTGCCGTGCTCTTTGTGATCATCAACTCGCTGGTGGAACCACTCAGCACGCTCATCAAGGAAGGCCCCAACTTCATCGAGCGGACGATCAACCGGATCATGCCCTTTCTGGAAAGCCAGCACTGGCTGAACATCTCGCCTGCGACCTTCGAAACCGGGCCGATGTCGATGCAATCGCTGCTCGAAAACTCCAGCAACATCTTAGGCGTGATCACTGCCAATCTGACGCCGGCGATCATCCAGGGGCTGATCTTCTTCGCCGCGCTGCTGCTCTTCCTCTACGGGCGGCTGAAGCTGAGGAGAACGATCATCCTCGCCTTCCCGACGCGGCGGCAACGGCTGATGGCAATCCGGGTGCTGAACTCGGTCGACGAAGTGCTGGGCTATTACTTCGCCACTGCCAGCGTTCTCTATCTCGCGCTCGGGGTGTCGATGACGCTGATCGCCTATTTCGGCGGCCTCGCCATGCCGATGCTCTGGGGCCTGTTTGCGTTTCTGTCGAGCTTCATCCCGTTTCTCGGGATCACGCTGATGACGCTTTCGGTTGCGGTTGCCGGCATCCTGACGCACGACGCCATGTTTATCGGACTTATCCCCGCCTTCATCTTCTTCTCCGTACACCTGGTGATGGAGAACCTGATCTTTCCCGCCATCATGGGCCGGCAGTGGGAGATCAATCCTTTCCTGGTATTCGTCGCCATCCTGTTCTGGACCTGGATGTGGGGAGCGGTCGGCGCCATGCTGGCGCTGCCGCTCTCCCTCATCATGATGACGGCACTCTCGGAACTTTTCCCCGAGCGCAAGACGACGCCCCATCTGCCGGGCTGATCGCCTCAGTCATAGAGAAAGTGCTGCTCCCACTCGTTGCGGGGCACCTTCGAGCCGATCTTGTAGTCGAAGGACATGACCGTGAGGCCTTCCTCGCCCGTCTCGCATTTGTATTTGAGACGGTACCAATCGCCGCCGCTGCGGAAAACGGCGCCGGGGGCGCGGATCGAATTGCCGGCCTCGATCGGGTCGGCAAAGGTGTAGGCGATCACCTTGTCGGGCTTGTATTCGCCCTCGGCGTCTTTCTTGATGCGGTCGATCGCTTCGAGATCGCAACGCTGTTCCCGGCGTTCGTCGGGTGCAAGCGCGTCGAGCTGTTTGGCGATGCGGGAGTCGAGGGCATGTGCCGGCAGGGCGGAAAGAACGAACAGAACCGCCAGCGACCAGTGTTTCTTCATAGCATTTCCTATCCAATCTGACTCGGACGGCGCGGAAACTAGGAGATGGATCACCCGTTGACCACCTACCAGAGCGGGAAATAAAGCTGACGTGATCAAGTTGGGGGACAGCGGGATCAAGTAACGGCGGCCTTGCAAGCGCTTTGGCTCTGGTACGCCCGTTGCTTGTTTTATCATCGGCGTCACGCTGCATTTAACAGCGATGAAGGTGCTTGAAAGGCTGAATAGATGATCGAGAACCTTATGCTGCTTTTGCCCCGATGGTCGGGCTGCTGTTGATTGCAGCTTTCGTCTATTGGCAGAAGGAACGCGACGCAAAGCGCCAGGACAAGAAATAACGCGCCGACCTTCCCGCTTGCCTCCAGCGCAAGCGCCCCCTATCTCTGGCACTCCTTTCAGACAATCCGGAGTGCTTCCTTGGACACCGCCTCGAAAAAGCCCTTTGCCCATCTTCCCGCGGCCCCCGTCGCGCCGAAGAAGCCGGTCTCCGACAGCCGCCACGGCATTGACCGCGTTGACGACTATGCCTGGTTCCGCGCCGACAACTGGCAGGCCATGTTCAAGGATCCGTCGATCCTCGACCCGGAGATCCGCAAGCATCTGGAAGCGGAAAACGCCTATATGGAAGCGGCGATGGGCGATACGGCGGACCTGCAGAAGGTGCTGTTTGCAGAGATGCGCGGCCGCATCAAGGAAGACGATTCCTCCGTTCCGATGAAGGACGGTCCTTTCGCCTACGGCACGCTCTACGTGACGGGCGGAGAACAGCCGCATTATTTCCGCACGCCCCGCGATGGCGGCGAAAAGCAGATTCTGCTGAACGGTGACAAGGAAGCCGAGGGCAAGGACTATTTCCGCCTCTCCGGCATCGACCACACCACCGATCATGCCAAGGGTATCTGGGGCTACGACGACAAAGGGTCGGAATATTTCACGCTGCGCATCCGCGACCTTTCGAGCGGCGAAGACCTTTCGGACGTCTTGGAGAATACCGCCGGAGGCGGCGTCTGGGCGCCGGACGGCGAGAGCTTTTTCTACACGCTGCAGGACGAAAACCACCGTCCGTCCAAGGTCTTTCACCACATCGTCGGGACACCGCAATCGGAAGATTGTCTCGTCTACGAGGAAGAGGATCCGGGCTTCTTCATGGGCGTCGGCGGCTCGTTGCTCGACGACTTCATCTATATCGACATCCACGACCACGAAACTTCGGAATATCGGCTGCTGTCGACGAAGGATCTCACCGCCGAGCCGATGCTGGTCGCCGAACGGGTGGAGGGCGTGGAATATTCGATGACGGAGGGCGGCGACGTCTTCTACATCCTGACCAATGACGGCGGAGCGAAGGATTTCAAGATCGTCCAGGCCCCGGTCCTAGCACCCGGCAAGGAAAACTGGACGGAGGTCGTGCCGCACGAGCCGGGCCGGCTGATCATTTCGCATATGGCATTCGCGCGCCATCTCGTCTGGCTGCAGCGCAAGGACGGCCTGCCCCAGATTATCATCCGCGACCGGCAGACCGGCGAGGAACATGCGATCGCGTTTGCCGAAGAGGCCTATTCGCTCGGACTGCAGGGCGCGGCGGAATACGACACCAACATCATCCGCTTCTCCTACTCCTCGATGACGACACCATCGCAGCTCTTCGACTACGACATGGCGACGCGAGAACGGGTGCTCCTGAAGACCCAGGAAGTCCCCTCCGGCCATAACCCCGAGGACTATGTGACGCGCCGGGTGATGGCGCCGGCCCATGACGGAGAACTGGTGCCGGTTTCGTTGCTCTATCGTAAAGATACGCCGCTCGACGGCTCCGCCCCCTGCCTTCTCTACGGCTATGGTGCCTATGGCATCACCATCCCGGCCGGCTTCAACACCAACAACCTGTCGCTTGCCGACCGCGGCTTCGTCTATGCCATCGCCCATATCCGCGGCGGCAAGGACAAGGGGTTTGCCTGGTACGAAAACGGCAAGATGGAGCATAAAGAAAACACGTTCAAAGACTTCATCGCCGCAGCTGACTATCTGAGCGAGCAGAAATTCACGTCTTACACGAAGATCATCGCCGAGGGCGGCTCGGCCGGCGGCATGCTGATGGGTGCTATCGCCAATATGGCGCCCGAAAAATTCGCAGGCATTATCGCCGCCGTGCCTTTCGTCGACGTACTTAACACCATGCTCGACGACACGCTGCCGCTCACGCCCCCGGAATGGCCCGAATGGGGCAATCCGATCGAATCGCTCAACGAGTATCAATGGATCGCCGCCTACTCTCCCTATGACAATGTCGGTGCAAAGCCCTATCCGCCGATCCTGGCGCTTTCCGGCCTGACGGACCCGCGCGTCACCTATTGGGAGCCGACCAAATGGGTGGCGAAGCTGCGCGAACAAGCGCCGGAGGCAGGCCCCTATCTTCTGAAGACCAATATGGCAGCCGGCCACGGCGGCAAGTCCGGCCGCTTCCAGCGCCTGGAAGAGATCGCTTTCGAATATGCATTCGCCATCAAGGTGGCGGGGAAGATGTAGAGGCTGGAACAACAGATCCCGGGAGGTGAGGACGATGACCGTCTATGTGGCCCTGCTGCGGGCGGTAAATGTTGCAGGCACCGCACTTCCGATGGCCGAACTCAAGGCGATCTGCGAGGATCTCGGGTTCGAGGACGGGAAAACCTACATCCAGAGCGGCAATGTCCTGTTCCGCTCGGACGACAGCGAGGCCGCGGTCGCGGCAAAGCTCGACGATGCGCTCGGAAGGAAATTCGGCAAGCGGCCGGGCGTCATGGTGCGCACGACGGAAGAGCTGGAGGCGGCAGCGGCGAACGCGCCCTTCCCCGATGCCAAGCCGAACTTCCTGCTCGTCTATTTTCTGCCGGAAAAGGCATCGACCGACGCGCTCAAGGGCATGGTGGCGCCGGACGGCGAGGAGGCGGTCGTGGCCGGACGGGAAATCTACGTCCATTATCCCAATGGCTCCGGCCGTTCAAAACTGAAAGTGCCGGCGCTCAAACCCGGCACGTCACGCAATCTGAACACGGTCCGCAAGCTCGCCGAATTGGCGCGAGCGATGGAATAGGCAAGCGGGCGGCATGGCGGGCATCATCATTCCGATCGTCTGTTTCGCCGTCATCATCTATGTCGTCGGGACGATCTCCTGGTCCATCTGGCGACAGCGAAGGAGCACGGCTGCCGACTGGCCGCCCTACCCTCTCATCAACGCCAGCGACGAGGAGATGGATAGTCGAGCGGCCGAACTGCGCAACTTGCTGTCCTGCAAGCCGCTCGGTGCGGAAAGGGCGCGCCAGCTCTGGGACCAGTTGCAGCGAGCGAAAATCGGCGAAGGCCTGATTCACCAATTCCACCGCGATTTCTGCGGCCACGGACTGATCCGCACGGATGCCGGCATTATTCTTTGCGATATCCAGGATGGCTGTTTTCCGGGCGCGGCCATCGCCACATGGTCTACGGAGGAAGAGTTCGTCGCCTTCTTCTCCCGCCAGAGCGATTTCACCATGAGCGGCTGGGATCCGGCCGAACCGGTCTTTTTTACCGAAGACAGCTGGTACCGGAACAATCAGCGGCTGACGACGACGATCATCGACGGATTTCTCCAAGGCATGAACATATAAGGAACCGGCGCGAAGCACGGGCCGGTTGTACTTCTTTGTCAAGAGTCCGCCGTCAAGCCAAAACACTCGCCGCAAGCCTCGCGCAAGCTTCGGACGTTAACCCTTCGTTAACCATTCTGAACACAGGCGCGTTTTGCCATGAAGATCGATAGCGGCCTCAGCGGCTATTATTATCCCAACCGGACGCAAGAGGTGGACCGGAAGACGGAAGAAGCGCCCCAACGGGAGGCGCTGCCCATTCAGCGCTCTCCCAACGCGTTGACCGGCAGCAGCACGCTGCTTTCCTCATCGCTTGCCAATGCGCTCTGGGTCATGGAAACCGGCGAGACCGGTTCGTCTGTAGCCGAGCAGCCGATGCCGGCCGTTCCGCAGGACTGGGTCGAAGGTATCTACCAGGAATTCGCCTGATCCTTTCCGATCCACCGAAAAACGGAAACCGGTTTCCGTTTCTCCCCAAATTGCTTTATGCCGCATCCGCCGGCGTTACCTCCACCGTGACATGCGACAGGTTCGTCATCGCCCGGAGTTTCTCCTTATAAAAGGAAGGCGGCCGCGGTTTTGGCGTTATCAGGGCGACGATCGCCGCATGATGCCCCGGCCCCACCTGCCAGACATGCAAGTCGGCAATCCGGTCTTCCTCCGTTTCCACGTTCCGGCGGATTTCGCCGGCAAGGTCATCGTCATCCGGCTGGGCATCCAGGAGAACCCCGGCGGTGGCGCGGATCAGTCCCCAGGACCAGCGCGCGATCACGAGCCCCCCGACAATCCCCATCACCGGATCGAGCATATCCCAGCCGTAGCTGCGCCCGAGAATCAGCGCCAGGATCGCCAGCACCGAGGTCAGCGCGTCGGCGAGCACATGCAGGTAGGCCGCGCGCAGATTGTGGTCTTCGGCATGATGGGCGTGATCGTGCCCGCCGTGATCATGCCCGTGGTCGTCGCCGTGGCGATGGCCGCCGTCATGTCCATGGGCATCATGATGATGGTGATGGCCATGATGGTGATCCTCTCGCAAAAGCCAGGCGCTCAGCAGATTGACCGCCAGCCCCAGGATGGCGACCAGAATCGCCTGGTTGAAATCGATCGGAACAGGACGGGCGAGACGAATGGCGCTTTCCCAGGCGATCAGAAGCGCGATCAGCGCCAGTACGATGGCGCTCGCAAATCCCGCAAGATCGCCGAGCTTGCCCGTCCCGAAGGTATAGCGCGGATTGCGGGCCTGCCGACGGGCGTAAACATAAGCGAGCGCCGAAATTAGCATCGCACCCGCATGCGTCGACATATGCCAGCCATCGGCCGTCAACGCCATCGAACCGAAGATCGAACCGGCGGCAATCTCCGCCACCATCATCGTTGCGGTCAGCGCAATCACCAGCCAGACCCTGCGTTCGTTGCGCTCGTGATCGGCGCCGAGAAATACGTGGTCGTGCTTCAATTCTTCGACGGAATGGGCCATCGCGGTTCTCCCCTTTTTTGTCGACCCCGGTTAGCGGATATAGGTTCTGAGCGCCTCGGCGAGTTCTTCCGCCGCCTGCGCCCTCTCTTTCTCATCTGCAGCGTGCAGAACGTGCTCATGAAGGTGATCCTCCATCACCTCGCCGGTGAGGCCGGCGAGCGCGCCGCGAATCGAAGCGAGCTGACGCAATACTTCACCGCAAGGCGCCTCCGCCTCCAGTGCCCGTTCGACCGCCTCCATCTGCCCCTTCAATCGGCGCACCCGCGCCAGAAGCTTTGACTTTTCCCGAATGGTATGGGCCATGGTTGCTCCGAAAGGTAATATAGGGGGGTAGGCTATTTGGAGTCTTATCAGAATGCAAATCGGGTCATGCCGTCTAGCGCGAAGAAGTACCCCCCACGAAGGAGCCGCCTCCTTCCCGCTCGTCCCAGTGCCGGCGATCCGCCGGCGAACGCCTGAGGACCTCTATCGCCAAGACCAGCCAGAAACCGGCAGCGATGGCGACGAGCACCCAGAAGGCCCGGAAATGACCTCTGGAAAATTCTTCGAACCTGCCGTGGCAATATCTGCAGCTTGCGTCCATGACGTCACCTCTCCGCTTGCGCCTTGTTCAGTGACCACCTAGATAATTCCTATAGTCACTAGAGCTTCAAGAGGAATTTTCGCCATGTTGTCGATCGGTAGTCTCTCAAAACGGACGGGCGTGAAGGTACCGACCATTCGCTACTACGAGCAGATGGGCCTCTTGAAAGCGGCCGAACGCTCGGAAGGCAATCAGCGGCGCTACGAAAGGAGCGATCTGGAGCGGCTTGCCTTCATCCGCCATGCCCGCGACCTCGGCCTCGACATTCCTGCAATCCGCGAGCTCATCCGATTGAGCGAACATTCGCAGCAACCCTGCGCCGATGCCGACAGGATCGCCGCCGAACATCTGGCGGCGGTGCGCGAAAAGATCGCAAGGCTGAGGAAGCTGGAGCAGGAACTCGACCGGATCGTCTCCCATTGCGACGGCGGCCATTCGATCGAGGAATGTTACGTGATCCGCGCCCTATCGGATCACGGACTTTGCGAGAGTGAGCACTAACGGGCCGTCGGCCATTCTTAATCGCGCTTGACAAGTTCCTCGATCGGGAGCATTCAACGCGCATGATCAAGACGCGCACCATCATCGCCTGCTCGTATTTTTGGGCCTACCTCTAAGGGGCGGCTCGACAGATCATCATGTCAACAAGCCGCCGTCAGGCGGCTTTGTTCATGAGAAACGGCACCTGACGGCGAAATAAGACCGAAAAAGGATGCCGGAAATGACCGAAGATACCGAAATCTCACTGCTCAGACCGCCCGTTGTGACCATCCGCAGCGCGAAATCGCGAGACCTGCCGGAACTCAACGAGATGATCGCGGCGCTGGCCGCCCATCACAACGACCCCGCCGCCATCACGCCCGAAAAGCTGGAACGCGACCTTTTCGGTCCCATGCCCTGGATCACCGCGCTTGTTGCCGATACCGGTTCGGGATTGATCGGTTACGCCATTCTCGTGCCGCTCTACAGGGCCCAGGAAGGCACACGCGGCATGGACCTTCACCATCTTTTCGTGCGCGACGGTCATCGCGGCCACGGCATCGGCCAACACCTCGTCGCGCGCGCCCGCGAAATCGCCAAGAACGCCGGCTGCGACTACCTTTCGGTCAGCGCCGCGACCGGCAATTTCGCAGCGCACCGCTTCTACGAGCATATGGATTTCAAGCCGCGCCCGGTGACCGGCATGCGCTATATGCAGGCGCTGGCATAAACGCGCGACTGGCCAAGGTCTATCCGGCCGCCTTGGCCAGTACCTCTCCTGCCCACTCATTCAGGCTTTTACCGGCAAGTTCCGCAGCTTGAGCGGCGCGCCTATGGATTTCGGGGCTCACGCGGAACATCATCTTTCCTGAATAAGGTTTCTGCGGTTCCTTACCGACTTTGGCACAGGTCTCGATATAGTCGTCGACCGCTTCACGAAAAGCAGTCCGCAGTTGGTCCACACTATCCGCGTGGAAACCGACACCGTCGCGGATGCCGGAAATCTGGCCAAACAGGATGCCGTCCTCGTCATCGTATTCAATACGAGCGGAGTAACCCTTGTAAGTCATTACATTCGTCATGGCATTATCCCTAGACGGATCAAGTAAGTACGTGCTGCACGCACTTGATAGCGCTTTGCTTCCTTAGCTGGATGCGGTCGATGGAAAGTCTCGATCTCCCCGTCCCTGTCAAAACGGACACGAGACCCGCTCCCCTCAATGACGACGCAACCAGCAGCAACAAGCAAGCTCTCGATAGCCGCCCATTCGAGCGTTCCGGATACCGGATCCCTAAAGACAGCTTCCAGTGTCTTGCGGTGCTTGCCGTTCATATAGACAAAGTAGTAGATGATAGCATTTTTTGCAAGCACCTCACTCTACAGGCGGCACCGCCTTCAGATAAGCCGCGATAGCTTCCAGATCGCTCTTCGGCAGATGCGCGATGTTCTGCTGGACCTCGACCATGGAGCCGCCGACGCTGTCGAAGTCGGGCGTGAAGCCGGTTTCGAGATAGGCGGCAATGTCGCCCTCGCTCCAGGACCCGACATCCTTGCTCCCAGAGGTGATATTGGGGATGCTGCCCTTGCCTTCCGGATTTGGACCGCCGGCCAGCCAGCGGTCGGGCTGGAAGCCGCCCATGGGGTCGCGCGGTGTATGACATTCGCCGCAATGGCCCGGTCCTTCCACGAGGAACTGACCGCGCTTTACTTTCTCATCGGTCGAAGCCAGCGCAACGCGCGGCTGGTCGTTGAAATAGAGATATTTCCAGACGCCGACGCCAAGGCGGATATTGTAGGGGAAAGCAAGTTCGTGCGGCGGAGCGGCGTTGGAATTTGCCGGCAGCGTCTTCAGGTAACCGAAGAGATCGTTGATATCCTTCGCCGAAAGGCGGGCATAGGAGCCGTAGGGAAAGGACGGATAGAGATGCTCGCCGTCCGGACCGACACCGCGGGTCATGGCGTTGCCGAATTGCGCCAGCGTCCAGTTGCCGATGCCTGCCTGCGGGTCCGGGGAGATATTCGGGATATGGAAGGTGCCGAAGGGACTGGGCAGCGCGCGTCCCCCCGACATCACCTTCAAGGCGTCTCCCTTGGCGCCGGTCGCGGCGTGACAGCCCGCGCAACCGCCGGCCCAGAACAGCTGTTCGCCGGCGCCGAGATCCGGATCCCCGAGATTGGCCCAATAGCTTTCCGGATGAGGATCGGGTTTCGTGAGCGCCCAGGCTATCCCGGCGCCGACCGCCACAACGACCGCGCCGGCCACCAAGACTTTCGCCCACCGAGACGCCATGATCTTCTCCTTGAAAGTTCGTGAAGGCCGGCGGCGGACCGCCGCCGGCGTCCGGTCCCACCGATCAGTTCATGGGAGCCCGGTAGGTCTTGTGACAGTCGGAACAGATCGGACCCAACCGTCCCAATGCTGCCGCAACACCTGCCTTATCGGCCGGCATGGATGCAAGCAGCGCATCGGCTTCCGACCCGAGCTTTGTCGCCAGAGCGCGGAAGTCATCCGGCTTTTCCCAAATCGCCGGTAGCGCCTTGGTCTTTCCTTTGTCCGAGCCTGCCGGAAATTGCTCCGGAAATGCTTTGATATTGGTGCTGATGGTCGTCAGCGCCGTTTTCACAACCGTCGCATCATATGGCTTCTCGCCCTTGGCGATCGCACCCAGAGCGCCGGCCGACTGCCCGTTTTCCTTCATCAGCTTTTGCCGGGCAGCGATCGCATCCTCCTGCGCGAACGCCGTGGACAGACAGAGACAGGCGGCAGCCGCCGCAATGGTATAAGACCTCAACTGCATGTGCACATTCCTCCCGTGAGCCGGCAGGGCCGGCCTGTTGACAACGGCTCACGATGCGATGGGTGCTCGGCGGGAGGAAGTAACAAGGCGGTGATAATATTCAATATTTCGCAATAGACGAAGGGCCGGAACGGCGGAGCGGCTTGCAGCCGCCCCGCAAGCGGCTACTTCTTCACGCGATAGGTCTGGTGACAGTCGCTGCAGGTGCCTCCAAGAGCGTTCATCGCCGCGCCGACGCCGGCCTGATCGGCCGGGACGGCGGCCAGCAGCTTATCCGCTTCGGCAGCGAGCTTTTCCGCCTTGGCGTGGAAGTCCTTGGGGTTCTGCCAGACCGCCGGAGCAGCTTCCGTTTCCGAACCTGCTTCCGAGCCAGCAGGAAATTGATCGGGAAAAACCTTCATGGTCGTGCTGATGGTCGTCAGCGCCGCTTTTACGGTCTCGGCCTCGTACGGCTTCTGACCCTTGGCGATGCCGCCGAGCGCGCCGAGTGCGCCGCCTACGGCTTTCATCTGGCTCTGGCGCCGAACCTGAGGTTCCTCCTGGGCAATGGCAGCGGACAAACCAAGACAGCCGACAACGGCAGCGAGGGCAATCGATTTAAGTCGCATGAAAGACATTCTCCTCTTTGGCATCGAATCCGGGCGGTCTCTACGATGCGCCGCACCATGACCGTCCGGCCGATGACAAAGAAGTAACAAAACGGTGAGATCGCCTTAGGAATCAAATCTCTAGCTGGGGGCCGCTGCGGCGTTCGCTCCTCGGCTGAGCAGCTATCACCCCTTCAAGCCCTCCCACAGGGTGAGAAGCGAGACGCCGAGCAGCAGCAGGCCGGCGGTCCGCCCGACCCAGATGGTGGCGTTGCTGTTGCCGACGAGAAGCGTTCGAGCCCTGCCGGCCACCACTGCCAGCCCGCCATAGATCGCGAGTTGGGTCGCCGACGTCATCACCGCCATGACCGCTGCCTGCGGCGCGAGGGGACCGAAATCGGGGCGCAGGAACTGCGGATAGACCGCGAGCATGAAGAGATAGGCCTTCGGGTTGATAAGGCAGGTGACGGCACCGCGCCGGAACGCATCCCAGTTGGAGCGGGTGTCGGCAGGCCCTACGTGATCGACTGTGATGGAACTGCGGATCAGGCTGATGCCGATCCAGGCCATATAGAGCGCTCCGAGAATAAGGAGCGGCCTGAACAGCACCGGCATCAGGCTTGCCAGCAGTCCGACGCCGATTGCGCCGTAGAGCGAATGCACCAGCCCGCCCAGCATGATGCCGGCGGTGGCGGCAAGACCGGCAGTCCGGCCACGGGTGAGCGCATTGGCGAGCACGAAGATCATGTCCATGCCCGGCACCACGATGATGCCGAAGAGGAGGGTGAAGAAGAGCCAGAGGTTTTCCGTATAGGTCATGTCAGTTTCTCTTGTCGCACTTTTGGTCTCCGGAAAGGGGAAACCTTGTTTTTCAACCGGATATGAGGTCCTATACGTCAAGCCAACTGACAGCGTTCTGTCAGTTGGCGTCATTTCGGCGACAGGAAAAAGCATGCGCAAGGCGTCGCGCCTCTTCGAGATCATCCAGATTCTGCGACTTGCCAGGAAGCCCGTGACGGCGGCCGAAATCGCGGCGCAGCTCGAGGTGACTGTGCGCTCCATCTACCGGGATATTGCTGCACTTCAGGGGATGCGGGTGCCGATCGAGGGTGGGCGCGGCATCGGCTATATCCTTCGGCCGGGCTTTACGCTGCCGCCGCTGATGCTGTCGATCGAGGAGACGGAGGCGATCGTGCTGGCGCTGGCGCTTCTCGAGCGCACCGGCGACACCGGCCTCAAACAGGCGGCCAAGCAGGTGAACCGCAAGATCGCCGGAGTCGTGCCGCCGCCGCTCGCCGGGCTGTTTTCCGACAACGCGCTGCATGCCTGGGGTTCGCCGGCACCGGTGCCGGAAGCGGTCGACCTTGCCATGGTGCGCCGGGCGATCCGCGACGAGCAGAAGCTGGCGCTCGACTACCGCGACGAGCTGGGTCGGGCGACGGAGCGGACGATCCGGCCGATCGCGCTCATCTATTATTCGCAGACCGCCAATATCGTCGCCTGGTGTGAGCTTCGACAGGCGATCCGCAATTTTCGCGCCGACCGGGTGGAGCATTGCGGCCCAGCGGACGATTTCTTCCACGGCCAGGGGGAGAGACTGAGAGCCTTGTGGGTACAGGGCTGGACCGCATCGGAACCAGCCTGAAGCCTGTCGCGGTCCGCGGGATACTCCACATTAGAAGGAAAGCGTGCGGCTTTCCTCACGTCCATGACCGATAATCTCCATGCGGTCGGGAAAGATTTCGACGACGGCGAAGGTGTTTTCCGTCTCGGTATCGACCATGCCCTTAAAATTGATATACCAGGTCGTGCCGTCGCGGCCGAGATTTCCGGCATGGTTGTGGCCGTTCAGATAGGCCAGCACATTGCCCGAACGGGCAAATAGCTGGGTGAGCCGCTCGTGGTCCCAGAGGTTATGTTCGTTTGCCGGATAAAGCGGATAGTGCCCCATGACGACGACCTTCTCGCCAGCCGCATCGGCGCGTGCCAGCGTGTCTTGCAGCCAGGCGAACTGTTCCTCGCCGATGCCGCCGTTCCATTCCCTGGCGTTGATCGCGCCCGCGGCCTGCAGCGCCTCCAGCCGCTGCTGCGCCAAAGTATGGCGCGGATGGCCGCCCGGCGTCGAAAACAGACTCACCTCATTGCCGTCGATCACCACGAAGCGGACTCCGCCCCGGGAAAAATCATGCCAGGGCGCCGGCATGCCGAGCCGCGCGTGAACGTCGTCCAGCCGCTCCGGCGACAGGAAAAAATCGTGGTTTCCGGGGAGCAGGAAACTCTCGTGGCGCAGGCCCTCATAGAGCGGGAGAACCGCGTCGTAGCTCTCCCAGTCGCGATCGATGAGATCGCCGAGCGTCGCTACGAAGGATAGATCCTCATCGTTCAGAATGCCGATGGCCTGCTGAAGTTTGGCCAGGCTGTTGCGATAATACCGGTCAAGCTCCGCCCAGGGCTCGGCATCGGCATATTGCGGATCGGCGATGATGCCGAAGCGGAGAAGAGGTTTTTCGTGGGGCATGAAGCGGGAATAGACCGGCGTTAAGACAGGTATGTGACAGGTACGTCGATAGCGGGGACGCAGCGCCGCCGCAACAGTCAGAAGGCAAGTTCGTCGGGCGACTTCACCGGCACCTCGAATGGCCTGAAGTGCTTCAGGTTACGGGTGACGATCGTCAACCGCCCGGAACAAAAACACCCGGCGTTGGAAAACGCCGGGTGCGGTCATCGGGGTCAAACCCGAGGTGACGACTTTTAAAGGTTACTTCGCCGCCGCTTCGTAGCGTTCCAGCACGTAATCCCAGTTGATCAGGCTGTCGATGAAGGCTTCGAGGTATTTCGGGCGGGCATTGCGGTAGTCGATGTAATAGGAATGTTCCCATACGTCGACGCCAAGGATCGGCTCCGCGCCGTGCACCAGCGGATTTTCGCCGTTCGGGGTTTTCGAAATGACGAGCTTGCCGTCCTTGACGGAAACCCAGGCCCAGCCGGAGCCGAACTGGGTGGTGCCGGCGGCAATGAGATCGGCCTTGAACTTGTCGTAGCCGCCGAGGTCGCTATCGATCGCGGCCTGCAGCTTGCCCGGCAGCGAGGTGCCGCCACCGCCCTTCTTCATCCACTTCCAGAAATGGATGTGGTTGTAGTGCTGGGCGGCGTTGTTGAAGAGGGTCTGATGGGTGCCGAAGGACTTCTTGACCACTTCCTCGACCGAAAGGTCGCCCATGCCGGCTTCGGCCGCGAGCTTGTTGCCCGTGTCCACATAGGCCTTGTGGTGCTTGTCGTGATGGAATTCCAGCGTCTCCTTCGACATGTAGGGCGAAAGCGCTTCGTAGTCGTAGGGGAGTTCGGGAAGTTCGAAAGCCATTGTCTTACTCCTTTTCGGCAAACACCTTGAATAGAGGTCGTGCGGGAACATAGGAGTGCTGCGGCCAAGAGGCAACGGTGAACTTGCCAAAAATCAAGCAGATCAGGCCAAGACCTTGCGGAATTTAGGGCTTAGAAGAAAAGAGCCACATCACCGATTCGGAGCCCCCGCCATGACGTCTCGACTTGCCATTGCCACCCTCATGATCGCAGCCGGCCTCGCCCCCGCATACGCCTCCTCGGACGACGCGTGGACAGAGTTCTCAAAGGAGGTCGGGCAGAAATGCGAGGCCGCCGCCAAGGGCATGATCGAGGCCCCGAAAGCGGTCGTCGATCCCTTCGGCAGCGAAAAATTCGGCCTTGCGATCGTCACCGGCAAGGCGAAGGGCGCCAAGGTTCAGATCAGCCATATCTGCGTCATGGACAAAAAGACCAAGACCGTCGAACTCGGCAGCGAGCTGGGGCCGGACGTGCTCAAGGTGGCCCTGCCGAAATAAGGAGGGGCAATATGCTGGTTCCGCCAAACGGGAACCTTTGATCCTATCCGTGAATTGGGAGCGACCGCAGGCGATAAAAGAGGAGGCTGCATGCCGCTCGATTTCCTGACGTCGGACTTTCTGATTTTCATCGCCATCGGCTTCCTGGCGCAGATTGTCGACGGAGCGCTCGGAATGGCCTTCGGGGTGCTGACCACCACCAGCCTGCTCGCGGTCGGCGTGCCGCCTGCCGTGGCAAGCGCAATGACGCATGTCACCGAATGCTTTACGACAGCGGCCTCCGGGCTTTCGCATCTCTACCACCGCAATGTCGACTGGCGGCTTGTCGTGAGGCTGGCCCCGGCCGGCATGATCGGCGGGGCGATCGGGGCCTATATGCTCTCCAACATCGACGGCGAGGCGATCGAACCCCTGGTTTCGGCCTATCTGATCGCTGTCGGCCTGTTCATCTTGTACAAGGCATTTCAGCCGAGATGGCCGCGCGACGTGCGCGACTGGATCGTGCCCTTCGTGGGCGCCGGCGGCGGCGTGCTGGACGCCATGGGCGGCGGCGGATGGGGGCCGATCGTCACAAGCAGCCTGCTCGGCCGCGGCCACGATCCGAAAAAGGTGATCGGCTCGACCAATCTCACTGAATTTGCCGTCACCACCGTCATTTCGGCGACCTTCATTGTGGCACTCGGCTGGTCGGAGCTTTCCTCGGCCGTCGGCTTGATCATCGGCGGCGTGCTTGCCGCTCCGCTTGGGGCACTGATCGTCAGGAGGCTGCCGGTAAAGCCGCTGATGATCGCTGTCTCGCTCATCATCATCGGGACGGCCGCCGTTCGGTTCCTCTAGCGGGAAAGCGCGCTGGGGGCGGCCGCAGGAATATGGCAGGTTGGCATGATGGAAAACAGCGCCGAAGGTCCGAGCCGCCGCATCGATCGGCCGTGGCGCGCTCAGGCAGACGCGGACAGATCATAGAAGATGCGCTGACGTACGCCGACGTTCTCTCGATCCGTCGCCGTCCTTCCTCAGACGTCGTCGCCCGTCGTGGAACGCGCCCAGTCCATGTAGACCTCCAGCGCCTTGCGGGCGACCGGGCCTTCCTGCAGCTGGCGATCTTCGAACCGGTTGACCGGAACGATCTTGGAATAGTTGCCGGAGGTGAAGATCTCGTCGGCGTCCGTAAAGTCCTCGACGGTCAGCGTCGTCTCACGGACGTCGAAGCCTGCCTTCCGCAACAGCCCGATGACGCGCGAACGGGTGATGCCGGCAAGGAAGGTGCCGTTTGCGACCGGCGTCATCACCACCCCATCCTTGACCACGAAGATGTTCGACGAGGCGGTTTCGGCGACATTGCCGTTCATGTCGCGGGCAAGCGCATTGTCGAAGCCGCGGTTGCGGGCGTCCAAGATCATGCGGCCGCTGTTGGGGTAAAGGCTGCCGGTCTTGGCGGCGGTCATCGCCACTTCCGGGCTGGGGCGGCGATAGGGCGAAACGGTGAGCGAGGAGGGTTTTGCGGTGTGCATCGGCGCCTCGAAGAGGCAGAGCGCGAAACGGGTCGATTCCGGGTCGGCCGTGACGACGCTGAACGGCATGCCATGCTCGCTCCAATACATCGGCTTGATGTAGATCGCGGTCCTGCCGTCGAACTTCTTCACCCCTTCCCAGGCGAGCGCCTCGATTTCCTCGGCCTGCATCACCGGTTTCATGCCCATATTCTTCGCCGAACGATTGACGCGCTGGCAATGCAGATCGAGGTCCGGCGCGATGCCGTCGAACCACCGGGCGCCGTCGAAAACCGTCGAACCGAGCCACATGGCATGCGACGTTGGGCCCACGAGCTTCGGATTGCCCTCGAGCCACTCGCCGTCCACAAAGGTCCAGGTGGTGGTGCGGGCGGATGTATCGACGGCCATTGGCATTCTCCTTGAGGTTCTTCGAATTGCGAGCCGAGTGAAGGCCTCAGCCATCCGGAACGTCAAGGAGAAATTTGTCGACCTGCCAGAGCCGAACGCCCTGGCGTCCATGTCAGTTCGTTGAACTCACAATGCTTTTTTGATAGCCAGCACCGCAGCGAATGGAAGCATCACAAAAAATCATGCGATCTTGAGGGCGGACGGGACAGGGAACCTGGGAGCTGGTGACGCGTTCCCGCTCCGCCGCGCGCCGGGCAAACACCCTCCGGGCGGAAGCGGCAGGAACGGAACCGGCTGGACATGACCTCCTTGTTGACAGAAGGTGAAAGTTGCTGGCGGATTGCCCGCGCCGAACGGCTTTCGGTCATCATCGACGGAGCCGATTTCTTTCACTATGCCAAGCAGGCGATGCTCAAGGCGAAGCGGTCGATCTACCTGATCGGCTGGGATTTCGACACGCGCATCCGGCTGGAGCCCGGAAGAAAAGATGCGTCACGGCCGGACAAGCTCGGACGCTTCCTCAACGCGCTCGCCAGGAAGAACGACAGGATCGACATCCGGATTCTCAAATGGGACGTCGGCCTTCTGGCTTCGCTGACGCGTGGCGAAACGCCCTTCTACATTCTTCGCTGGCTTTTCAACGACCGCATCCATCTGAAGCTCGATGGCGCCCATCCACTGACGTCGGCCCATCATATGAAGCTGCTGGTCGTCGACGACCGCCTTGCCTTCTGCGGCGGCATCGATATGACGGCCGGTCGCTGGGATACGCAGGACCATCGCGAGGACGATCCGGCCCGGCGTTCTCCGATGGGGTTTGCAGAGGCGCCCTGGCACGACGCGACGAGCTGTTGTTCGGGACCGCTGGCGGCGGCCCTTGGAGAGCTTGCCCGCGAACGCTGGAAGATGGCAACCGGAGAAACGCTCGAACGGCACGTGGTGGAAAGCGACTCGTGGCCGGAAGATCTTGTTGTCGAATACGAGAATATCGACGTCGGCATCGCCCGCACCGCCCCGGAATATCTCGAGCGCAAGCAGGTCACCGAAATCGAGACCGCAACGCTCGCGATCATCGCCGCGGCGAAAAATACACTCTATGTGGAGAGCCAGTATTTCGCCTCGCGCCGCGTTGCAGAAGCCATGGCCAGGCGCCTCAGCGAACCGGACGGGCCGGAAATCGTGCTTGTCAATCCGGCCGGAGCGGAGGGCTGGCTGGAATCCAAGGCGATGGATTCAGCCCGGATACGCCTCATGAAACTCGTCCAGGACGCCGATTGCGGCAAGAAGTTCCGTATACTTTATCCCGTCAACGAGGCCGGCACGCCGATCTATGTCCATGCAAAACTGATGATCGCGGATGACCGCGTCCTCAAAATTGGCTCAGCCAATCTCAACAATCGCTCTATGGGTTACGATACCGAATGCGACCTCATCCTGGAGGCCAGGGAGGACCAGCCGGAGCTCCGCCAAAAAATTGCCGAGGAACGCGACGCGCTGCTCGCCGAACATCTCGGCTGCTCAAGGGAAGATGTACAGAACGGCCTTGAGCAGGCGAATGGGTCGATCCTCCGCGTCATCGACCTGCTCAATCGCGAGAAGGGCCGCGGCCTGCGCCCGGTCCCGATGCGCGAACTCACGCCGGCCGAAGAGCTTATGGCAGAATCCGACATGGCCGACCCGGAACGGCCCGCCGGCATGACTTACCGCGCATCCGCTTTCCTGCGGAAAAGGCTGCACCGGCCGGCAGGGTGGTCATAGGATCGGGGCAGATGCGAACTCTGCCGGCCTTCCTTACGGATCGCGCGGCGAAGGCGCGCCCCGCAACAGATTGGCATGGGAAGGGTCGGGAGCATCGAGCCGACTGTCGCCCTGAGGCCATTGGCCGGGGTCGTTCATCCAGACGATACTCAAAACACACCCGATCAGGATCAACAACACCGCAATAAAAAGCCAACGCATCAGTTCGGGAACTCCACTTCTCCGGGAATGGAAAGATTTCAGGCGGTATGGAACCGGCTGAGGAAGCCGCGGATCAGCGGCACGACTTCGTCGAGGTTGGTCTCCAGCAGCCAGTGGCCGCCATCGAGCAGGTGCAGTTCCGCCTTCGGCAGATCGCGCAGATAGGCCCGGCCGGATTTTTCCGGCATGTAGCCGTCCTGCGGCCCCCAGACGATCAGCGTCGGAGGCTGGTGATCGCGCAGATACTGCTGGTAACGGGGAAACCATTCGACGTTCTCGCGAAGCTTGGCGATGACGTCGATGGCAATCTTGCGCCGCCGTTCGTCCATCAGCGACCAATGCAGTTTCCAGAGGTCGGGCGAGATGCGCTCGGCAAGTTCCGGCCGCACCTCGTTCAGGAATTCCTCCCTGAACCCTTCCTCGCTCACCGCGTCGGCGATCTTCTGCCTCGCTTCCGCCGTGGGATTGCGCCAATACTCCTGGAGGCCTTCGTATTTCGGACCAAGAACATCCTCGTAGATATCGCCGTTCTGGATGACCAGCGCCGCGATGCGGTGCGGTTTCTTGATGGCCAGGCGAAGACCGATCTGCGAACCGAAATCATGGAGATAGAGGGCGAATCTCTGCAGGCCGAGTTTCTGGGTGAAGGTGTCCAAGAAATCGGCGAAACCGTCGAAATCGTAACGGAAGCCGTCCGGCGTGTCGGTATAGCCACTGCCAGGAAAATCCGGCGCGATGAGGTGCCATCGGTCGGCAAGCCGGGGCATCAACGCACGGAATTCATACGACGAACAGGGATAACCGTGCGGCAGAAGCAGAACGGGAGCACCTGGCCTTCCCGCTTCCCGATAGAAAATTTTCATACCGGCAAGATCGAGCCATCTGTGCTTGACCTGGATCTCGTCGAGGCCGGCGTCTGGGATCATGTCCATGATCATCCTCCGTGACGATATTATTTCGGCATCTTTCAGTCGGAAATAATCCGTGACCTTTACAGCAGAACATCTTGGCGGTGATGCGGCAGCGCGGCAAAACGGATTGACTCGGGACGGCAGCGACTGCACCGTTGCAGCTTCCGTCCCGCTAAACTGTCTGGAACCATGCCGAAGATCCGCAGGATGTCGCTCACGCAGGAACTGGTCGATCTCTGCTTTCGCGATGAGACCGACCCGGGCCCTCCGCCCTCCTGGCAGCCGATGACCGAGGAGGATTATGCCTCGCTGACGGATCGCCTGACGCAGGAAGTCGGCGACGGGCCATTGTGGATCTTCGCCTATGGTTCACTGATCTGGAAGCCGGGCTTCGATTCCATCGCCTCGCGGCGGGCAACCGCATTCGGCTGGCACCGTTCCTTCTCGCTCAGGATCGAGCGCGGCCGCGGCTCGCCCACGCAACCGGGACTGATGATGGTGCTTTCACGCGGCGGGCGCTGCGACGGCGTGATCTACCGGGTGGCCGGCAACGAAAAGCGGATGCAGATCGAAAAAGCGCTGCGCCGCGAGGTCAGCAATCGCGACAGCCTCACCTCGATGCGTTGGCTGCCGGTCAGGACCGAGGAGGGTGACACCGTGCGGGCGCTGACCTTCTGGGTCGGCGGCAACAGCCAGCGGCTCATTCGCCCGCTCCTGCCGCTTCACGATGTTGCGCCGGTTCTCGCCCGTGCCTGCGGGCACCGCGGGTCTTGCGCGGAATACCTCTACAATACCGTCGTGCATCTTGCCGAGTTCGGCATCTACGACCGTAACCTCTGGCGCCTGCAGGAACTGGTGGCGGAGGAAATCAAGGCGCTTCACGCCCAGACCCCGATTCGCGAACACGCATAACCGGTTGCATTGTCTAACCGGTTAGGTTATTCAGATACCGGTTTTACAGTGCAATCGGTTTGGGAGGCCGCAAAATGCGTCCAGTTCTCTATTTTCATCCGTTCTCGTCCTACTGCCAGAAGGTTCTGACGGCGGTTTACGAAAACGGCACCGCTTTCGACGCCCGTATGTTGGGACCTGAGGATCCTTCCGCCTATCAGGAACTCACCGCAATGTGGCCGGTAAAACGCTTTCCAGTTCTGGTAGACGACGGAAAACCTGTCTTGGAGGCGACGATCATCATCGAATATCTGGGAGTTCACTATCCCGGACCGGTGAAGCTGATTCCGGACGACTTCGATCAGGCGCTGGAGGTGCGGATGCTCGACCGGTTCTTTGACAACTATATTTCAACACCACAGCAGCGGATCGTCTTCAATGCCATCAGACCGGAAGATAAGCGCGATGCCTACGGCGTGCAGGAAGCGCGCGACATGCTGGATGCGGCCTATGGCTGGCTCGACCAGCGCATGGCGGGACGCGAGTGGGCGGCATGCGACCGGTTCAGCCTGGCCGACTGCGCGGCAGCACCCTTCCTCTTCTACGCTGACTGGACGCATGAGATTGCCGACCGCTTCGCCAATGTGCGGGCCTATCGTTCGCGCCTGCTTGCTCGTCCCTCATTTGCGCGGGCGGTGGACGAAGCGCGGCCCTACCGGCAGCTATTTCCGCTCGGCGCGCCGGACCGGGATTGACCCGGGCAGGTCCACCCAAAAGGTTGTCTTGACGCAGGAGAACTTGCCGTAGTTGTATTGGCCGTCATTTCTCGGCAAAGCGGCGCAAGGTGACTTCGATGCTCGATGGACTGTCTTACCCGGTGATCGTCGTTCCCGGAATCACCGCAACCTATCTCGACGATCACTATACGCTGCCGCCCGACAAGGTCTGGTCGGTAATCAATAAGGATTACGACCGGTCCGCTCTGCATCCGGACAACCTGCGCTTCGAGGCGACCGAACCGGCGCTGGTGCGAGGCGGCCAGCTCTTCGAGATCTGCTACCGGGAACTCATCGAGGAGCTGCGCTACAATCTGAGAGCGAGGGAGACCGAACCGGTGCCGGTCTATCCCTTTTCATACGACTGGCGGCAACCGCTCGACGATACGGCCGAACGGCTCGGCCGGATGATCGACGAGGTGATCGCCCGCACCTCGCTGATGCGCCACTACGACAAGAAAAACTACGGGGCCGATCCCAAGGTCAATCTTGTCGGCCATTCCATGGGCGGGCTGGTGATCACCAATTATCTGCGGAGATTCGGAAGCGCGAAGAAGGTGGCGAAGGTGGTAACGCTCGCAACTCCCTATCGCGGCTCCTTCGAAGCCGTGATCAAGATTGCGACGGGAACGGCAAATCTCGGCACCTCGCCGCCGAGTTCTCGCGAGCGAGAGGCGGCGCGCATGACGCCGTCGCTCTATCATCTCCTGCCGGATCTTCCAGACGCCATGACAATCGAAGATGCGTCGCTGCCGAAAACCCTCTTCGACCCCGCCGTCTGGCAACCCTCCATCACGGAAACGATCGCGGAATACATTCGTCTGCGCGGACTGAGGCAGGCGGACCGGCAGCAACAAGCACGGACGCTGTTCAAGGTCCTGCTCGACGACGCGAAAGCGACCCGTCAGGCGCTTGCCGAGTTCAAACTCGACGATACCTCGCTTTCAGAGGAGGACTGGCTTTGCGTTGTCGGCGTCGATGCAGACACCCGCGTCGCGCTGAAGATCGCGCAACGTCAGGGGCGTCCGGAATTCGAGTTCAGGAGCAGCGACCGGGACAACAAGTGGGGCAATGCGGATGACGGAATTCGGCGCCGGACGGGCGACGGCACCGTGCCCTATGACGGCGCCATTCCGCATTTCCTTCCACTGGAGCGGTTGGTCTGCGTTCGCCCGCACGATTACGGCTATTGGGAATTGACCGATCGGGCCGCCACCCAATTCGCCGGCTTCCACGGTATCCTGCCCAACATGGATATGCTGCACCGACTGATCGTGCGTTTCTTCAAGAAACAGCGGGATACGCATGGCAATACCTGGGGCTCGCCACCTGTCGGCGTCAGCAAGGAAAGCTGGCGGCCTCCGCTCGTCGGAGGCCTGGAAGCCAAGAACAGGGCATAGCCTTGCCGGCGATAGACGTCAGAAGCTGCTGTCGGTCGCAACCGCATGGCCGTGCATGGCGGCCCAGATCATCCGGACCTCGCGCCGGAGAACCGCACTGGGGCGCACGCCCCCGCTCGAATAATTGCTGTATTTCTGCCGATAGGCCTCGATGAAGGTCGTCACGGCTTCCATCACATCGTCGTGCTGAATCACCTTGCGGCGTAGCTCCTCCCGCTCCGAATGCAGTATTTCAAAGGTTTGGACCAGCAACCTCAGGTCTTCCATGGGGATGCTGAGATGCGGCCGCTCGGCGGAAGCGGCGCTGACTTCGGCGCGGAGACGGTCGAGGATTTCGTTGAGTTGTTCGGACATGGTCAGATTCTCCTGAGCCCACCGGATATCCCAAGAAAATCGGCCAAACCATGGCAGGAATGAGGCGATTGGGACACAGTGCGTGATCAAAGACGCGCCGCCAGGAAATCGATATAGGCGCGGATACGCACCGCCAGATGCTCGTGGCCCGCGTAAACGGCGTGGATTTCCTCTATATCCTCCGGGTTGAAATCCTCAAGGACCGGAATAAGTCGCCCCGCCTGGATATCCGGCTCCACATGGAAACGACCGACACGCCCGATGCCGAGGCCGGCAAGGCAGAACTGCCGGATGATGGAGCCACTGCTGGCCTTCAGGCTTCCCGAGACGGGGCGGATATCACGCCGCCCGGTTTGCGGATCACGAAACGGCCAGCCCTCCACCGCGCGGCGGAAATTGAAGTTGATGCAATTGTGGCGGGAAAGATCGGCCGGCGTTTCCGGCGTGCCGTGCCTTTGAAGGTAGCTGGGCGAAGCCATTACCACCTGCCGGCTTTCGCCGAGCTTTCTGGCCACCAGGGCCGAATCGCGCAGCGTTCCGTGGCGGATCGCGATATCCACCCGCTCGCGAATCAGGTCGACGACATCGTCGGTCAGCGTGATATCGAGCTGCACCTCCGGAAAGAGCTGCAGGAATTCGTCCGCCAGCGGAAGGACGTATCTTTCCCCGAAGCCGACCGAGGCATTGATGGAAAGCGGCCCGCGCGGCAGCATCCGCCCGCCGCCGGCCACGACCTCTTCGGTATCGGCGATCTCTGCAAGGATGCGCTGGGCGCGCGCCAGATACGTTTCGCCTTCCGGCGTGAGCTGCAGCAGGCGGGTTGAGCGAACCACAAGACGCGTTCCGAGACGGTTTTCGAGACGCGTCACGAGCTTGCTCACCGCCGACGGCGAGAGCTTCAGCTTGCGCCCGGCAGCGGAAAAGCTTTTCAGCTCCGCGGCGAGCGCGAAGACTTCCATTTCGCCGGCACGGTTGTCCATTGCTCATCACCTGTGACTTAAATTCACAAATGATTATCCGCTTGTGCGGCTACACAGGCAAGTCCTGGGTGACGATATTGCAGTGCAGAAGGCCTCCTGGTCATCCGGGGGCCAATGACCATCAACTCCTTTCTCCCAAGGACGAGGATCCAAGCCAATGCCTCTCGCTCTCTACGCGTTGACGGCCGGTGCCTTCGGCATCGGGGTCACCGAATTCGTCATCATGGGCCTGCTGATCGACGTCAGCAGCGACCTCGGCGTGTCGATCTCCGCCGCCGGCTTGCTAATTTCCGGCTACGCGCTCGGCGTCGTGGTCGGTGCGCCCATTCTCGGCGCGCTCGCCGGTAGGTGGTCGCAGAAAACCCTGCTGGTGAGCCTAATGATGGTGTTCACCATCGGCAATCTCGCCTGCGCGCTCGCACCCGACTACTGGACGCTGATGGCCGCGCGTGTCCTGACCGCATTCGCCCATGCCTCCTTCTTCGGCGTCGGCTCTGTCGTCGCCACCAGCCTTGTTGCTCCGGGCAGGCAAGCCTCCGCCATCGCCGTCATGTTCACGGGCCTGACGGTCGCAAACGTTCTCGGCGTGCCGTTCGGCACCTGGCTCGGTCAGGCCTATGGCTGGCGCTCGACCTTCTTTGCCGTGACCGCAATCGGCATTGTCGCGCTCGCAGTCATCGCGCTTCTCGTTCCGAAGGACAAGCCCTGCGAGGACAGGCAAGAGGCTTCACAGAGCGTGCTGGCCGTGCTCGGCCGACGCTCCGTCATCCTCGGCCTGCTGACCACCGTGCTCTCCTGGGTCGGCGTTTTTGCGGGCTTCACCTATATCGCGCCGATCCTGACCGGGATCACCGGCTTTTCCGAAGCCGCCGTCTCGCCGATCCTGCTCGTCTTCGGCGGCGGACTGGTCATCGGCAATCTCCTCGGCGGCCGTTTCGCGGACCGGCATCTCGTGCCGACGATCGTTGCGAGCCTCGTCGCGCTCTCCGCCGTCCTCATCGCCATGACCGCGGCGATCCACCAGCCGGTATTTACCGTCATCGCCATCGGTCTGTTCGGTGCTGCAGCCTTCGCCACAGTTTCCCCCCTGCAGATCTGGGTGCTTCAGAAGGCCGAAGGCGCCGGCCAGGGGCTCGCCTCCTCCTTCAATATCGCAGCCTTCAATCTGGGCAATGCGATCGGCGCCTGGCTCGGCGGCGCGGTGATCGACGATGGCCCCGGCCTCGGTTTTGTCACTCTCATTGCCGGGCTTGTCCCGCTTGCGGCTCTGGCCGTGGCGCTGATTGCCATCCGGCTGGACCGCCAGAACACCGATACGCCCGCTGCCGCGCTTGCCTGCCCCGCCGAATAGAACTTCAACAAGGATAGAAGCTATGGAATATCGCAATCTCGGACAATCAGGCCTTAGGGTGCCAGTCTTGAGTTTCGGAGCCGGCACATTCGGCGGCTCCGGTCCGCTCTTCAGCCATTGGGGCACGACCGATGTGGCACAAGCTCGCCGCCTCGTCGATATCTGCCTCGAAGCCGGCGTCAACCTGTTCGACACGGCCGACGTCTATTCGAACGGTGCTTCGGAAGAGGTGCTCGGGCAGGCGATCAAGGGCCGGCGGGACCAGGTGCTGGTCTCCACCAAGGCCAGCCTGCCGACCGGCGACGGGCCGAACGACTGGGGCTCCTCCCGCTCCCGCCTGATCGCTTCCGTCGAGGCCGCATTGAAGCGGCTCGATACCGATCATATCGACATCTTCCAACTGCACGCCTTCGACGCCTCCACGCCGGTCGAGGAAGTGGTTTCGACGCTCGATCAGCTCGTGAAGGACGGAAAGCTGCGCTATATTGGCGTCTCCAACTTCTCGGGCTGGCAGATCATGAAGTCGCTCGCCGCCGCCGAAAAACATGGTCAGACCCGCTATGTGGCGAACCAGGTCTATTATTCGCTGGTCGGCCGCGACTACGAATGGGATCTGATGCCGCTCGGGAAGGACCAGGGGCTAGGCGCGCTCGTCTGGAGCCCGCTTGGCTGGGGGCGGCTCACCGGCAAGATCAGCAGAAACAAGCCGATCCCGGCCGGCAGCCGTCTGCACGAGACCGCGGATTTCGGCCCGCCGGTGGATGAGGAACTGCTCTACCGCGTTGTCGATGCCCTGGAGGAGGTGGCCGTCGAAACGGACAAGTCCGTGCCGCAGGTGGCGATCAACTGGCTCGTCGGCCGACCGACCGTCTCTTCCGTCATCATCGGCGCCCGCAACGAGGAACAGCTTCGCCAGAATCTCGGGTCCGTCGGCTGGTCGCTGACGAAAGAGCAGGTCGAAAAGCTCGATGCGGCGAGCACGGTGACGGCTCCCTATCCGCATTTCCCCTATCGCCGGCAGGAAGGTTTTGCCCGTCTCAACTCACCGATTGCGGGGTAACATCCGAAAGGACGGAGGTTGATCCGGCAGAAAATCGGTCCATTTAATATGGGCCTTTCGTTTCAGGCCCGGCGCATGTCGGGCTTCCCACAGGAGTTCCAGATGTTCACAGTCAGCGCCAACGGCGCCAATATTCCAGCCCTTGGCTTTGGCACCTTCCGCATGCCCGACGAAGACGTTTTCCGCGTGCTGCCGGAAGCCCTGAAGCTCGGCTTTCGCCATGTCGATACGGCGCAGATCTACGGCAACGAGGCTTCCGTCGGCGAGCTCATCGCTAAGTCCGGAATTCCGCGCGCCGACATCTTTCTCACCACCAAGGTCTGGGTCGACAAGGTGGGGCACAACGCCTTCATCGCATCGGTCGACGAGAGCCTGAGGAAGCTGAAGACCGACCATGTCGACCTGCTGCTCCTCCATTGGCCGCAGAGCGAAATGCCGCTTGCCGACCGCATCGGCGCGCTGAATGACCTCGTCAAAGCCGGCAAGGTGAAGAATATCGGCGTTTCGAACTTCTCGACCCCGCTGATGGCCGAGGCCGTGAAGCTTTCAGATGCGCCGATCGCCACCAACCAGGTGGAGTACCATCCGTATCTGAGCCAGGCGAAGGTGCTGGGCGAGGCGCGCAAGCACGGCATGTCTCTGACCGCCTATTACCTGATGGCGGACGGCAAGGTGCCGAGCGATCCGCTTCTGAAAGAAATCGGTGCCAAACACGGCAAGACGGCCGCGCAGGTGGTGCTGCGCTGGGCGATCCAGCAGAAGGATGTCGTCGCACTTTCAAAGACCGCCACCGTTTCCCGCCTGGCCGAAAACTTCGACGTCTTCGACTTCGCCCTGTCGCTGGACGAGATGGAAGCGATCCACGGCCTCGCCCACCCGAACGGCCGTATCGTCAATCCGGGGCATCTCGCGCCGGAATGGGATAAGTGAGCATGCCCTATTCGCGACGATAAAATGCGCCGGCCCTCCGGCGCTTTTTTGTTGCAGAACCACTGAGACGCTGCATGATGAGATGAGTGGACTGCTTCTAATTTCTGTAGTAACAATAAATGGCTATTATATTCGATCAGGCAAAGCGGCTCTTGACCATGGAACGGCGGGGGCTTGATTTTGCCGAAGCGGACAAGGTTTTCGGCGGTCCGCATTTGACCGTCAGCGACGACAGGTTCGACTATGGAGAAAATCGCTATTTCACCATTGGTTTTCTGGAGGAGCGAATGGTCGTTCTGGTTTGGACGCCAAGGGGGGAGGATCAGCGTATCATCAGCATGAGGAAAGCCAATGACCGAGAGCAGAAAGCCTACGGCGCAAGACTCGCTGGACATTGAAGACGACGCGCCGGATTTGGCCGAAAGTCCGTGGGCCGAAAAACTCGCGGCAACCCCTGTCCTTCGGGGCCGCCCCAAGAGCGATCAGACCAAGATTTCGACAACAATACGGCTTGACGCCGATATCTTGGAGAGATTCAGAGCAGGAGGGCCAGGATGGCAATCTCGCATAAACGAGGCACTTCGCGATTGGCTGACGAAAAGGTAAAAGCTGCTGTCGAACCAGCTGCTTCCACGTCAGTTGGACATCTGTTTGAAACTTCGGCCTAGACGAAATAGAAGTCGTCCGCGGCAAGCATCGTGCCGCGGTTTACGGCAGCAAAGATGACCGCCGCTCCGTCGCCGGAGCCGTCAGCGTCGAACAGAAGACGACCGGAGCAGGCGTCGTAGATGATCCGGTCGCCCTCATCCAAAGCGCGTCTGCCCTCCACGAAGGCATCGGCATCGAGTGCTCCCGGTGCGGCCCCGCCGAAAACCGAACCCGCCAGCCGGAACATATCGTCGGCAGCGATGAAGTCTTCTATCCTGTCGCGGTTTTCCGGTGTGAGCGGTGCATCGAACAAGAAGGTGTCGCGTCCCTCCCCGCCGACGAGCACATCACGGCCGGCACCGCCGGCGAGGACATCATTGCCGGCGTCGCCGTAGAGGTGATCCCGGTCCGCGCCCCCCACGACTTCGTCGTTGCCCGCGCCGCCGTGCAAGCGATCGTTGCCTGTTCCGCCATCGAGCAGATCCCCGAACCGGCTGCCAGTGATCCGGTCGTCGTCGCCGAGTGCCGCAAGCAGGACCGGATGATCGCTTGCGTCATAGCTGAAGACATTTCTGGCATCGGTGAGCGTGATCTCTTCGGCGGGCGGTTCGATCGTGATCGTGATGGTCGCCAGATTGCTGTTGCCCTGGCCATCTGTGGCGTAGACGGTGAAGCTGTCAGTGCCGATGAAGCCGGCGGCCGGCGTATAATCGAAGACATTACCGTTCAGATAGGCGGAATGATGATGCAGGCTGCCGCCATAACTGCCCTGCGGGAAGGGATAATACCCTTCGTCGAATTGCGTCTCCTGCTCCAGCGCGCCGTGGTCCGGACCATCGATAACGATGAAACTCAGGAGATCGTAGTCGATATCCGAAGCACTGAAGCGGATGTCGATCAGGGTTTCGCCCGGTGAAAGCTGAAACTCCATGTCGTTGACGGTTGGTGCATGGTTGACGAAGGTGTCGGGCGCGATCGCGCCGCCTTCCAGAATGATCTGGTGCTCACCATACTGGGTGTTCTGGCCGCCATAATATTCGTTGGCGCCTAGCCAGGTCACGGTGATGTCGTCCGGGCTGGCCGCGGTGACCGAAATGACCTCGGTCGAGAGATAGGCGGCCTGGGCCGAAAGAGCCCGGATGAAATTGCCCTCGTTGTCGAAGACGAAGGTTTCGAGCGTCGTAAAAAGCTCCGTCCGGCCGTCATTGGTGAAGGTCGTGACGGTAAAGAAGCCGTCGAACACGTCAACGGAGGCAAGATCGACCCAACCGAAAGGAAAATCCGTGCGGGCGCCGACCGGTCCAAGCACGTCGCCATCGGTTTCAGTGATGTTGAAGAGGATCGCGTCCGGGCTCTGGTTGTCGGTGTCTTCCCATATCTCAAGCTCACTGCCGTTGCTCAAAGTGGGCATGGTCTCGTCCTTCGCTGTCGGGGAAACGGATCTGCAGATGTCCCAGCCAGAAGCGACATAGGCCGGCGGATGAGGAGATCAAGAAGCGGCAATCACGGCCGGACATTTGTTTCGTCCGGCCGCCACGTCGCTGGCGGTCGACGCTCTCCCCGTTCCGCAAAAGCCGGTCAGAGCCACCCTCTCCGCTTGAAATAGAGATAAGGCAGCGCCATGGAGACCACCATGGCGACGATTGCCATATGGTAGCCGTAGTGCCATTGCAGTTCCGGCTGATAGGCGAAGTTCATGCCGTAGATCGAGGCGACCAGCGTCGGCGGCAGGAAGACCACCGAGGCGACCGAGAAGATCTTGATGATCTGGTTCTGCTCGAGATTGATCAGCCCGAGCGTCGCATCGAGCAGGAAATTGATCTTGCCGGACAGGAAGGCGGAGTGATCGCCGAGCGAGGTCGCATCCCGCTGCAGCAGCTTCAGCCGCTGGCGCAGTTCCTTGGAAAGCTTGCGGTCGACGCCGTCGAGCGCCGCGTAATAGGCGACGGCGCGCGAAACGCTGACGAGGCTTTCCCTGACGACGGTGATGAACTCGCCCTTCTGTCCGACCTCGCGCATCAGGTCCTGCAGGTCGCGGGTCTTCTTGTTGGCCTTGGTCGCCTTGGCGCTGAAGACCTCCTGCGAAATCTGGTCGATCTCGGTGCCGAGCCGCTCCAGCGTATCGGCCATGCGGTCGATGATTGCCTCGATCAGCCCCGTCATGATGAGTTCGCCGTTGTTGCAGTGGAGCCCGGTTCCGTTCGGCTTGCGGGCACGCGCCATGAACGCGTCGAAAGGGCGCGGCTCCGAATGGCGGACCGTAATGAGAACCTGGCCCTTGACGATGAAGGTGACGGGCACCTTTCGCGGCGTGCCGGCATCCGGCCTGATCAGCACCGTCATGGTCATGAACTCGGCGCCGTCCTCCTGGTAGAGGCGGGCGGAAAGCTCGATATCCTCCATCTCGTCCATGGTCGGCACGGCGATGCCGAGGATCTCGCCGACGGTGCGCTCTTCTTCTCTCGTGGGATTGACGAGATCGTACCAGACGGGGGCCGGCTGCACTTCGGCCGGCAGATCGGACGCCAGGGCACCGCCTTCGACGGGAGTCGGCGCCACAACGGGCACGGAAGCAACCGGAACAAGGCGATCAAGGTCGTAGGCATGGATACGCAGCATGACGGCTCCTTTTTTGGACCATCGGTCCCTCCGGAGCGCGTATCCTTGATGAGAAGGATTAGAGCCCCGAAAAAACGGGTCGGTATATTGACGTCGAACTTCGACTGTCGGGGTTCATCTCTGTTTGTCCTTTGAAAGAGCGACGCCCGGACGGGCATCGCTTTGCGCCTGACATGGGCCTTAGACCGCCAGAAGTCAATGGCCTACCGGGCAGTCGCCCATCTGCCTCAGACGAACTGGGAAAGGCCCGGAACGGAGGCGACGACCGTGTCGACCACCTCGTCGCCGGCGTGCTCGCGGGCGACCGCCATGGTCTCCTTGGCGAGCCCCGTGATCTCGCCCATGCCAAGGCCCTGGCTCATCAATTGCTGGCCGAGCGCCATGACGCCGCCGCCGAAGCTCGCCATCAGGCCGCCCAGCAGACCACCGCCGCCGGCGCCTTCGCCGTTGAACTTGGCGACGAGTTCCGGCGCGCCGGGGATCGCTTCGATCATCTTCGCAACCGCGCCGTCATCGGCCTCGCGCTGCAGGAAACCCAGCATCATGCCGATCGCCTTTTCGGCGACATCGGGGGCAATGCCGACATTCTCGGCCACGCGGGAAACCAGTTCGTTCATCAATCTCTCCTCAGGTTTTGACGTTCACGTCAAGGTAATACACAGAGTCCTGGCCGAAGCCAACAGGCCGCCGGACCGATCTCACGCGTCTCTCGCCGGTTCGCCCACGGTGTCCGCCATATAAGCGCCGCGTGTTCCCATGGGCTCGGGCGGACCGGTGGTCGAATCGCGGGCGGTCTGATGCTCCAGCTCCGCGTTGATCTCGGCTCCGACGATGACGATGATGACCGAAACCCATGTCCAGACCATGAAGCCGATCAGCGCGCCAAGCGTACCGTAGGTCGCGTTGTAATCGGCAATATTCGCCAGATAATAGGAAACCGCAATGGAGCCCAGCAGCCAGGCAAGGGTCGCAAATGCCGCACCCCAGGTGAGCCATCTCAATTTGGCCGGCTCGCGGCTCGGACCGAAGCGGTAAAGTACCATGATGCCGCCGGCCACGAACAACATCATGATCGGCCAGCGGGCCAGGCGGATGATGATCTCCGTCCATTGATCGAGCCAGAGATAGCTGAGAAGTGCTGGCACGCCGCCCATGGCACTCAATACGATGATGGTTAGAACCAGCGCGCCGAGCGTGAAGAGCAGCGAGATGAAATTGAGCCGGACGAGGCTGCGCTTTTCCTGCTCCGCATAGGCGACGTTCATCGCCTCGAAGAGCGCCTTCATGCCGGCATTGGCGCTCCAGAGCGCCAATGCCAAACCGCCGATCAGAGCGATCGACAGCGTCGTGTTGCGCTCCGAGGTCAAGGCACGGAGCTGGTCGAGGAAGATGTTCAGCGCGTCCGCGGGCATGACCGAGCTCAGGAATGAGATCCTATCCGCGATCGCCGCCGGATCGGAGACGAAACCATAGATGGATACGAGAGCGCTGGCTGCCGGAAAGAGGGCCAGCAGGAGATAGTAAGTGACGCCAGCGGCAATCAGCATCACCCGATCTTCGTCGATCGCCGCGTAAAGGCGCCAGAAAACATCCTTCAGGCCGCGGGCCGGAATGTCGCCGGGGGTCTCGGCCTCCCTGCCCCTCCCGTCGACCGACCGAGAGGAGCCTGCAGCGCGCAACGCCTTTTCGGTGGAAGCCATGGATTCGCTGATGCTCATGTCTGCAGCCTCCCGCGCCATCGTTTGGCGGACGACTTTCCGTTGCCCGCCGCCGCGGCGCATCCTATAAACAGCTGGCGAACAACGCGGCGAGGGAGCGCATAGTTGCATGGACGAAACGGGAAAGCTCTTCATCGGCGGCAGCCGCAATCCGGATGATTCGCTCAACAAGGCGGAACATCTAGAACTGAAATTCGGCAACCGCCACGGGCTGGTGACCGGCGCCACGGGCACCGGCAAGACCGTCACCCTGCAAATCCTGGCTGAGGGTTTTTCGAAGGCCGGCGTTCCGGTCTTTGCAGCCGACATCAAGGGCGATCTTTCCGGTATCGCCGCCAAGGGCGAGCCTAAGGATTTCCTCCTGAAGCGAGCCGAGCAGATCGGTTTTGCGGATTACGAGTTCGAACAGTTCCCGGTGATCTTCTGGGATCTCTTCGGCGAAAAGGGCCACCGGGTGCGCACCACGATTGCCGAAATGGGGCCCCTTCTCCTTTCCCGGCTGATGGATGCATCCGAGCCGCAGGAAGGCGTCATTAACATCGCCTTCAAGATCGCCGACAAGGCGGGCCTGCCGCTGCTTGACCTCAAGGATTTTTCGTCGCTCCTGAACTACCTGGCAGAAAACGCCTCCGAATTGTCCGGTCAGTTCGGCCTTATCTCCAAGGCTTCCGTCGCATCGATCCAGCGAAGCCTGCTGGTGCTTGAACAGCAAGGCGCCGAACACTTCTTCGGCGAACCGGCGCTCAAGATCACCGATGTGATGCGGGTAAACCCGAACAACGGCTATGGCCAGATCTCGGTGCTTGCCGCCGACAAGCTGATGATGAACCCGAGGCTCTACGCGACCTTCCTGCTGTGGCTGCTTTCCGAGCTTTTCGAGGAACTGCCGGAAGTGGGCGATCCGGAAAAGCCGAAGCTGGTCTTCTTCTTCGACGAGGCGCATCTGCTCTTCAACGACGCGCCCAAGGTACTTGTCGAACGCGTCGAGCAGGTTGTCCGTCTGATTCGCTCTAAGGGCGTCGGCGTCTATTTCGTCACCCAGAACCCGCTGGATGTGCCGGAGACGGTGCTTGCGCAACTGGGCAACCGGGTGCAGCACGCGTTACGTGCCTACACGCCGCGCGAACAGAAGGCGGTGAAGACGGCGGCGGATACCTTCAGGCCCAATCCGGCCTTCGACTGCGCCACGGCGATCACCAATCTCGGCACCGGCGAAGCGCTGGTCTCGACGCTCGAGGGCAAGGGCGCTCCCTCCATGGTGGAGCGCACGCTGATCCGTCCCCCTTCCGGGCGCATCGGGCCGATCAGCGACCAGGAGCGCCAGCTGGTCATGGACAAGAGCCCCGTGCTCGGCCTCTATGACGAGACACTGGATCGCGAATCCGCCTTCGAAATGCTCACTGCCCGCGCCAAGGTGGCTGCCGATGCGGCCGCCGCGAAAAAGGCCCAGGACGAACTCGCCCCCTCCCCGCCCGCAGGCTCCGGCGAAACGACCGGCTGGACGCTGCCGGGCTTCGGCACCGACAAGGACGACGACCAGAGCCGCGCCCAGCCGCGCCGCTCCGGCTACCAGCGCGAGACGCTGGTCGAGGCGGCCATGAAAAGCGTCACCCGCACGGTCGCCACCCAGCTCGGCCGGGCACTGGTGCGCGGGATTTTGGGGAGCTTGAAGCGGTAGAGGCAAGGGATACAACTGCGATCGAATCTTGTTGCAAATCCCATGTCTTCGAGATCCTGGTGCAGAAGGTCGTGTTCAACCCGTCCGTTCTCAACAAGGCCTATGACGAGACCTTCCCGAACCGGCCGCAGAGCCGCAAGCTCAGGCTGTTCTATTGGTCGATCCGCGGCGAACGGCAGCAGGAAGTCTGGCAGCCGCCGACAGATCAACGAACCGCGCCGGAAGCGAACAAGCCGGAGCCGGCCAGTTCTCAGCTTCCCAAGCAATGAGTTTCTGGAAACAGCGGCGTTTACCGCTTGCGGACGAATTCCGTTCGCAGGACGAGGCCCTTGATGGCGTCGTAGCGGCAGTCGATCTCTTCCGGATTGTCGGTGAGGCGGATCGACCGGATGACCGTGCCCTGCTTCAGGGTTTGCCCCGCGCCCTTGACCTTCAGGTCCTTGATGAGAGTGACGGAATCACCGTCCTTGAGGAGGTTTCCCGAAGCGTCGCGGACTTCCGCTGCCGCCTGCGCGGCCGCAGCTATTTCGGACGCCGGGCGCCATTCGCCCGTCACCTCGTCATAGACGTAGTCGTCGTCATCGCCTGCCATGGCCGTGTGTCCCCGAAACCGGAATTTGCGCTTGATAGCCTGCCGCTTATAGCAGCAGGACTATCTACGCAAGCTCACGGCGATGAACCTTCCCATCCGTCCCCCTGCAGAACGCCGACGGCGGATAGGCTAGAGCTCCGCCATAAGGCGGAGGCCGGTCCAATAGGCGGCCAATCTATCTCAGCGCCTGGGTGCCACGAGGCAGAAGAAGGCGCCCTGGGGATCGATGCACTGGATGATCCAGCTGCCGCCGGGAACCTCCATCGGACCATTGACAACCTGTCCGCCGCCCAAGGTGACGCGCGAGGCCGCGGCATCGATCGCTTCCACATTGAAATAGTAGCACCAGCAGGGCATGGGCACGCTTTCCGGCCGCGTCATCATGCCGCCGATCGGCGTCCCGTTATGGGCGAAGATCTTGTAGACGCCCATCGACCCCATATCCATGTCGTGGTCGAGCGTCCAGCCAAAGACTTTCGAATAGAAGTCGAAGGCCTGGTTGCCGTCACCGGCATAAAGTTCACGCCAGCCGACATTTCCGACCGCCTCCGGTGCCAGTTCCTGCGGCGGGTTTTCCATTGGAAACGGCTTCATGATGCAGATGACGGCGCCATGGGGATCGGCAACGACGGCAAAACGGCCGATACCCGGGATATCTTCCGGCTCGCGCTGCACCTGACCGCCGTTGGCGATGAAATCCTTGGCGGTCTGGTCGCAATCGTCGACCGCGACATAACCGGTCCAGTTCGGCGGGATCTTTCCTTCAAGTTCAGGCGGGAAATTCATCATGCCGCCGACGCCCGGGCAGTTGTCGCCCTCCCCCATCTCGAACAGGAAGTAGGGGAATTCAAGGTCCGGCATTTCGACCGGCTTCACCTTCCAGCCGATCACCGACGAATAGAACCTCCCGGATGCCTCGGTATCTGGCGTCATCAGTTCGCACCAGATGAATTTGCCATGGGTCTGTGAACGAGACCCAGAAACGGACTGCAACATTGTCCTCTCCTCAAACGGTTAGTGCGTCTACCGACGCGGTGTCATTAAGCGCCGGCATCAGCCCTTGCGTGCGTATCGGGCTTCCATGAACTGCTTCCAGGTACCGTCCGGCTGCTTGACGCTGGAGTTGAAGATGCGGTTATCGCGATCGGTGAAGACGATCTGCTCGCGATACTCGCCGATCTTACCGGGCTCAGCAAAGTCCGGGCCGGTCGTGTAGAGATTGAGGGTCGTGCCGTCATCGGAGACGTCGCCTTCATAGACCCACATGTAGTTCATCATGCTGCCGATCCAGCTGCCGACATATTTACCCCGGGCCGGATCGTATCCTAATGTGAGCACGGTCGTCGCCGGCCCGCCGCCGCCCGGCATCTCGCCATTGCCTTCCGCGACGAACCAGATGCCGTTCAGCGAGCGGACGACTTCCGTCCACGTCTCGTCGTTACCCATGCTGGACGAAGTGACGTCCCAGGTTCCCACGAGCTTTTCGAGAAAGCCGTGCTCCGCCTGGGGTTTGGCCATTTCCATGCCCATGATCTTTCCTCCCTGTGATCACTGATGATGACGCCAGTTAATGGCAACAGGATGAAGCTTCCGCCTTCGGCGCGGGTTCGTATTCATCATGCCGCTTGACGAAATCCATTGTCGAACCCTCGTTGCGCCCGAAGGGGGCGCGGTCGAGGATCATCAGCGTTCCGATCAGTTCTTCGCCGCCGCGGGCGTAGCTCGAATAGGTATGGAAGATCTCGCCCTTCTCGTTCTTGTAGAATGCCGAAAGACCCGGCAGTTCATCATGCGCCTGCTCCGGCGGGATGGCCGAGAAATTATAATAGACCTTCTCCTTCGCCAGGTCTTCCTTGGTGAAGGAGACGTGGAAATCGAAATTAAAATCGTTGCCGAAGGACGAGACCCACGGAAATTTCCAACCCATGCGCTTCTTGTAAGCCTCGATCTTGTCGAGCGGAGCGCGGGAGACGGAGACCCAGGTGACGTCGTGATTGTTCAGGTGCGGCAAAGCTCCGTCGATGTGGTCCGACAGGAAGGAGCAGCCGGGGCAGCCGGCATCCCAATCCGGGCCGAGCATAAAGTGGTAAATGAGAAGCTGGCTACGACCGTCGAAGAGATCGGCAAGGCTCTTTTTACCCGCCGGGGTATCGAAGATGTAGTTCTTGTCCATTTTGACCCAAGGGAGCGTCTGGCGGGCCGCTCGCACCTTGTCGCGCAAGCGGGTTTCTTCCTTTTCCAACGCAAGCAGCTTGCGGCGCGCTTCCAGCCATTCCTCTCGGGATACAATGGGATTTTTAGGCGATGCGGTCACGTCCATTTCAGCCTCCTCCTGATTGACAATTTATGTTGATATCAACATATTAAACCCATGCTGTCAAACACCGAAACTATCGAACTGATTCCTTTTTCCACCACGCTGCTTGTCCGCGACACGTGCCTCTGCCTTCACGTACAGCGCGCCGCGCGAGCGCTGGCGCGCCGTTTCGACACGGCAATGAAGCCCATCGGGCTTACAAATGGGCAATTTTCGCTGATGATGTCGCTCAACCGGCCGCAGCCGGCAACCATGGGCCAGGTCGCAAGCGTGCTTGCGATGGATCGCACGACGCTGACGGCGGCCTTGAAGGTGCTGGAGCGGCGCGGGCTGGTGAGGACCGAAAACGATCCGAAGGACCGGCGCGGCAAGCTGCTGAAACTGACAGCAGACGGCATGAGCATGTTGTCCGCCGCCCTGCCGATCTGGAAGAGGGTGCATGCGGAAATCGATGCCGAACTCGGAGACGGTGGCTCGGAAGGGCTGCGCAGGACGCTGGTGGCCGTCAAATAACGAAAAAGCCGGCGCAAAGGCCGGCTCTTCCTAAAAAAAACTGGTCGGATCAGGCGACGGAGACCGGAACTTCCGTCGAGGTGCGCATCGCGTGGCTATAGGGGCAAACGATATGCGCCTTGGCGACGAGGTCTTCGGCCACCGACTTCTCGACGCCCGGAATGTCGACCAGCAGCGATACCTCAATGCCGAAGCCGGTGCCATCGTCACGCGGGCCGATGCCGACCGTTGCCGTCACTTTGGCATCGTCCGGAATCTTAACCTTTTCCTTGCCGGCCACGGCCTTCAAAGCCCCGAGGAAGCAAGCGGAATAACCGACTGCAAAGAGCTGTTCCGGATTGGTGCCGGTGGCGCCATCGCCGCCCAGCTCTTTCGGAACCGTCAAGGTCACATCCAGGACGCCATTTTCGGAAGCGCCGTGGCCTGCTCGGCCACCGGTGGCGGAGCCCTTGGTCGTGTAAAGAATAGGCATGCTACATACTCCCTTTATAGTAATTCGTTCGCAATTCAATTGCGCGCAATCTAATTACGCGCATTGCAAATTCCCGTCAAGCCTGCGATTATGCGGTCGAGAAAAACATAGAGCACGAAAGCGTGAAGTCAGGACCGATGAAGGAGAAAGTGTCAGCCGCCGCTTCTCAGGGATTCGAGATTAAGCTCGATACCCAGCTCTGTTTTGCCATCTATGGGGCAGCTCACGCCTTCACGCGCACCTACAAGCCTTTGCTCGAGCCGCTCGGCCTCACCTATCCGCAATATCTCGTGATGATCGCGCTGTGGGAGGAGGACGACCAGCCGGTGAAGGCGATCGGCGACCGTCTGGGGCTCGATTCCGGGACGCTCTCGCCGCTCCTCAAGCGACTGGAACAGAGTGGCTTGGTCTTGCGAAAGCGAGATCGGGACGACGAGCGGCTGGTGAGAATTTCCCTTACCGAAAAGGGTTCCGGCCTCAGGCTGAAGGCTCTGGACGTGACCGAAGCGATCGGCAAGGCGATAGGTTGCGGCCTGGAAGAGGCCGCAACGCTGCGGGATGCATTGATTTCGCTTCGCAAACGCATGGACGACAGGGACTGACATCCGCGCGGAGTGATCGGAGGGCCTCGCCCCCTCTGTATTCCACGTCTTGATTTCTGCTGAGGCTACCTCTAGCGCATCGTCCTGGTTTTCAAGACACGCCGCCAACGGGATCGGCGCTGCTTCAAGAGATCTATTGATGACATCCAACACGGCGCCTCCCCGGCAACCCATTGCCATCCCCCGTACGGTCTGGGTGCTGGGCGTAGTCAGCCTGCTGATGGATATTTCGTCGGAGATGATCCAGACGCTGTTGCCGCTTTACCTGGTCGCGGGCCTTGGCGCCTCGGCCATAGCGATCGGATTTATCGAAGGACTGTCGGTTGCGATCGCGACCGTTACAAAACTGTTTTCGGGAATGATCTCGGACTGGACGGGACGGCGGAAACCGCTTGCCGTGCTCGGTTACGGGCTCGGCGCGCTTTCCAAGCCGATCTTTCCCCTCGCCACTTCGATCGGCTGGATCGTGGTGGCCAAAGCGGTCGACCGTGTGGGCAAGGGCATCCGCGGTACCCCGCGCGACGCGCTGATTGCCGATGTGACGCCGCCGGAAATCCGTGGCGCAAGCTTCGGCCTGCGCAAATCCCTCGATACGGTGGGCGGGTTCGTCGGCCCGCTTGCGGCAATCGGATTGATGCTCGCCACCGATGGCGACATGATCGTCATCTTCTGGATCGCCGCGATCCCGGCTTTCCTGGCGGTCGCCCTGCTGATCATCGGCGTCAAGGAGCCGGAGCAGCCGCCCTCCTCCTCCAAGGGCATGCCACGCTTCAGGGATGCCCGGCGCCTCAACCGCGCCGTCTGGATCGTCATCGGGGTCTCGAGCCTGTTGACGCTTGCCCGTTTCAGCGAGGCTTTCCTCCTCCTGAAATCGCAGCAAGCCGGTCTCTCGCTCGCCTGGATCCCGGTCACCATGGTGGTCATGCACGCGGTCTACGGCCTGACGGCCTATCCCGTCGGCTATCTTTCGGACCGCATCGGACGCCGAAGCATGATCGCGCTCAGCCTTGTGTTCCTCATCGCCGCCGACCTAGCGCTCGCCACGGCGCAAACGCTCCCGATGCTTTTTGCCGGCATCGTCCTCTGGGGCCTGCATATGGGATTTTCGCAAGGCATTCTTTCGACGCTGATTGCCGACAGTGCGCCGCAGAACCTGAAGGGTACGGCGTTCGGCGTGTTCAACCTGGCGACCGGCCTGACCGTGATCCTCGGCAATGTCGCGGCAGGCTTGCTTTGGGAAACCTGGGGTTCCGCCTCGACCTTCCTCGCCGGCGCCGTGGTGGCGCTCGCATCCCTCGCCGCCGTGCCGCTGCTATCAGCGGCGCGCCAGCCGGCACAATAGATCCGGATCAGATTCCGCCAAGAGGATCGGCCACGATCCGGTCGATCCAGCGGCGGTGAGTGTCGGCCTTCTCGCGATCTTCGTGCCGGTGTTCGGCAATGGTGATGAGCGCCTTCCAGAGGCACCAGCCGCGTGCCCTCTCCCATGTCTGCCGATCAAGACCGACACGAGCGCGAAAGGCATTGCGGGCCGGCTCGTCAAACAGCGTCCAGGCAATCACCAGATCGGAAGACGGGTCGCCGACGCCGGAACTGCCGAAATCGATGACCGCGGAAAGCCGCCCGTCCCGGACGAGCAGATTGCCCTCGGCGATATCGCCATGGACCCAGACGGGTTTCTCCCGCCAGCTCGAACCCAGCGCACGCTTCCATATTTTTGTCAGCAGAGAGACGTCAAGTTCATCCGCCAGGGCATTAAGCGCCTGCCGGGTTTCCCCATCATAAACGGCAAGCGATCCTCCGCGGTGGAAATTATGCGCTCCGGCAAGCGGGCCATCCGAGGCATCTATTCTCCGGAGAGCGACCAGGAAATCCGCAAGCTCCTCGGCAAACGCCGTGAGATCGGAAATCGCACCGCGGCTCGCACGATCTCCCTCGATCCATCCATAGATCGACCACGGCCACGGATAGCCCGCGTCGGGCCTGCCGATGGCGAGCGGTGCAGGGATCGGCAGCGGCAGTTGCGAGGCCAAGGCGGGAAGCCAGCGATGCTCCTTCTCCACCTGGGCGACGTAACGCTCGGCGCTCGGCAGGCGCACCGACATGGCATCGCCGAGATGGAAAGTGCGGTTGTCCCAGCCGCCCCCCGCTACGGCCCGCACCGGCAGGTCTGCCCATTGGGTGAATTGCCGAGCTACGAGGGTCCTGACGAGGGCTGCATCTATTTCCGGCATCGCGAGGAGCCCAATCAGCCGTTTATTGCGTCACGAGACATTGCGGCGGGCCTACTGCCAGACGACGATGCGAGCCTTGTTCGGCACGCGGTCGTAGAGGTCGATGATGTCCTGGTTCATCAGGCGCACGCAGCCGGAAGAGACCGCCCGGCCGATCGAGTTCCATTCGGGCGAGCCGTGCAGGCGATAGAGCGTGTCCTGCCCGTTCTGGAAGATGTAGAGCGCGCGGGCACCCAGCGGATTGCTCAACCCCGGCGGCATGCCGCCATTGTCCGCCGAATATTTCGCGAGTTCCGGCTGGCGGGCGATCATCTCGTTCGGCGGCGTCCATTTCGGCCATTTCTGCCGCCATTGGATGACTCCATCGCCGGACCAGGAAAAGCCCTCGCGGCCGATGCCGACGCCATAACGCATGGCAGAACCGCCGGGCTCGACCAGATAGAGGAAGCGCGACGGGGTGTCCACGACCACGGTGCCGGGCCGTTCGCCGGTCGGATCCACAACCCGCTGGCGATAATAGCGGGGATTGATCTGCTGATAGGGAATGGCAGGGATGACGAAGCCGCCGTCAACCGTGGTTCCGTACATCGCATCCAGTTCGGCCGAGCTGCCAGGAAGGATTTCCGGCCGGCGAACGCTGCCGCCGTCACGATAGGCGACGATCGGATCGCCTCGTCCGGGCGCCGTCGACGCGCAACCGGCCAGAGTCGAGGCTGCACCGGCGCTTAGGAGAGACAGAAAGCTCCGGCGGGAATAGGATTTTTTCAGGATCATGTGCGGCAGGACCGTTCGATAAACACGCTACAGACGACAAAGCATAAATCAATGGAAGGATGACCGAAAGGTTCCGAATCCCCTGCCGAGGCCGCAACCATAGGCCTGCTGCATTTGGGCAACTATTCACGACCGCCACACGGGATTTCAAACCCGCGGCATCAAAAAACGAAAAAAGCGGCCGAGGCCGCCCTTCAAGTCAAAATGCCGGTCTGTCTCAGAGAACGACGATCGGGGTGCCTGACGGAACGCGGTCGAAAAGATCGATGACGTCCTGGTTGAGCATACGTACGCAACCCGAAGAGGTGGCCTTGCCGACCGACTGCCAGTCGGGCGTGCCATGGACACGGTAGAGCGTGTCCTTGCCGTCCTTGAAGATGTAGAGCGCTCGAGCCCCCAGCGGATTGTTGAGGCCCGGATCGGCGCCGCCTTCGGAAGCGGCGAACTGGCGGAGTTCCGGCTGACGCGCGACCATGTCCTGCGGCGGCGTCCAGCGCGGCCATTTGGCCTTGCGTTCGATCACGCCGCGGCCTTGCCAGCCGAAGCCGGCCTTTCCGAGACCGACACCGTAGCGGATCGCCTTGCCGCCCGGCTGGACGAGATAAAGGAAACGCTGGCGGGTATCGACGACGATCGTTCCGGGCGCCTCGTTGCTGCGGTATTCGACCTCCTGGCGCAGATACCGGGCGTCGACGCGCGAATAGGGAATGGCCGGAAGCGTGTGCCCCTCGTCGCGGATCACCCCATACATGGTTCGATGCACCGGGTTCGATACCGGCAGGCCATAGGTCTGATGGAAGGTTGAGGGGTAGAGCTGGCGCTTGTGCGGAATTCCGCCCGGCATCGGAGGCGGCTGGTTTGTCGGGGGATCTTCATAAGGAGGGATGTAAAAGACCGGCGCCGTCTCCTGAACGAAGACATCCGGGTTCATGCGGCTCGTGTCGGTCACGAAAGGCACCTGGCAGCCAGCCAAGGCGGCAGCCGCGGCAAACACGAAGGAGAGGCCGGGGATTCGGCGGAAAGGCTGAGAAAAGAATGGCATGGGACCCGCTTCCGGCAGATGACGTCGAGACCAGGATGGCAGGCCCGGCTGGCGCGAAGCTGGTGAAAAGATTTCAGGACGAGCAGGCGGACCCGGGATGCCCGGCAAGCGCCGGATGCCGCACCATGCGGCTGTCGAAGTCGGCGGCTATATCTGCCAACGTCACATGGGCAAAGCGCTCCAGCAGCAGTTTTTCGGCTTCGGCAAAAGCATCGGCAAGAGCGCCGTTAACCGCCTGCTCCACCAGGCATTCCGGCCTGTCGCAAGCCGGACCTATGGCAAAGAGCGGCGGCTCTCCTACCGCCCGATAGACATCGAGAAGCGTCATCTCCTCCAGCCTCCGGCTCAGCGTCCAGCCCCCTCCATGGCCCTTTTCGGAACGGACATAGCCCTGTTCCCTCAAGCCCGCCATGGTGCGGCGGACGACGACGGGATTGGTGTTTAGCATCTGGGCGATCAGCTCGGATGTGGCAGCTCCTTCATGCCGGGCCATATGGATCAGCACGTGCAGCATGCGCGAAAGACGGCCATCATAGCGCATCGAACTCATCCCTCCTTCAATCGGCAAATCCCATCCTAGTGGATGGAACCTTATGCAACAAGCAAAGTTACAAACTCTTGACGTGGAGACATCATGTAACTTACGATGTAGCGAGAAATTCTCAAGGAGCCAAACGATGTCCTACGATGCGATCATTGTCGGCGGCAGCTATGCCGGACTTTCGGCGGCGCTCCAGCTCGCCCGCGCCCGCAGACGGATCCTGGTGATCGACGAAGGCATGCGCCGAAACCGGTTCGCCGCGACCTCACATGGATTTCTCGGCCAGGACGGACGCGCTCCGGGCGCAATCGCTGCCGATGCCCGCGAACAGCTGCTGCGTTACCCGACGGTCGAATGGCGAGATGCCCGCGCGGAAGAGGCGGAAAAACAGGGCGAAGGCTTTTCCATCCGAACCAGCGACGGGCGGCAGCTTTCCGCCCGGCGGCTGGTGCTGGCAATCGGGGTGACCGACGAGCTTCCCGAGATTCCCGGACTTGCAGAGCGCTGGGGACGCGCCGCCTTCCACTGCCCCTATTGCCACGGATACGAGCTCGACCAGGGCGAAATCGGCGTGATCGCCAGCTCGGAAGCCTCCATGCACCACGCGCTGATGCTGCCGGATTGGGGCCGGACGACCTTGATGCTCGACGGCTGCTTTTCACCGGACGCAGAACAGCAGGCAAAACTCGATGAGCGAGGCGTCACGATCGAGACGGCAAGGGTCAAGGAGATCAGCGGACATGCCGATGTCGTTTTCGAGGATGGCCGCACCTTCAGCTTTGCCGGGCTTTTCGTCCTGCCGAAACCTCGGCTCGCCAGCACCATCGCCGAACAGCTCGGCTGCGACTTCGAGGAGGATGGCCTCTATCCGTTCATCAAGACCGACCTTACCAAGGAAACGAGCGTGCCGGGCGTCTTCGCCTGCGGGGACGCGGCGAGAGCGGCAGGTTCGGTCGCGCTAGCAGTTGGAGACGGCAATATCGCGGGAGCCGCCACCCACCAGTCATTGATCTTCAGGTAGGAGATCTTCAGGTGTGACTGGCAACCGCTCGCCTGCAACCGGCAAGCGCCACCGCCCGGATGCCCTCCGGGCGATATCGATGAAGGCGCGCAGTTTTGGCGCCATGAAGCGCTCGGCGCGGATAATAAAGGAACAAGCCGTCTTCTTCGACGGCTGAATCCGGCAGCACCCATTTCAGCCGCCCCTCGCGAATATCGGAACGGACCAACGGTTCGAAGCCATAGGCAATGCCGATGCCCGAAAGGGCCAGATCCCGCGCATAGGTAGCGTCGGTCACCACGGCGGTGCCGGCCGCCCGCACCGAAACATCCTTGCCCTGGTCGTTGAGATCCCATTCATACAGCCCGCCCGAACCCAGCATCCGGAAGCCGATACAATTGTGGCTCGACAGATCGGCAATCGCTTCGGGTTCGCCCCTCGCCTGCAGGTAATCGGGCGATGCGGCAAGGATCGCCTTGAAAGCCGGCGTCAGCCGGACGGTCACCATGTCCTGCTGCACGGCCTCGCCCAGCCGAATGCCAGCATCGAAGCCCGCGCGACGATATCCACGAAGGCATCGTGGATATGGATCTCCACCGTCAGGCGGGGATAGGCGCAGGCCAGTTTTGCCATGATCGGCGTACGCAGAACGCCGCGGGTTTTTCTTTAGGCGTTCCCCCAGTCGGTGTGGTTAAAAAGTCACAGCCAATATCCCCTGAATTAGCTATCGTTAAGCATCAAGATGACGGAGTCTCATATGCGTTCTTTACTTTTCACATCTGTTGCTATGCTCGCACTCTCCACCGCAGCGCAAGCAGCCGATGCAGTTGATCAGGTGCCAACCGCACCTGTTGCAGAAGAAGTGCAGGTTTTCACCTGGTCGGGTCCGTACGTTGGTATTCAGGGTGGCTACGCATGGGGCGATGGATCCTTTGACATCTCTGGTGGTGCCGGCACGTTCGACGCAGACCTTGACGGTGGCCTCCTTGGCGCATTCGTCGGATACAATCATCAGTTTTCCAATAACTTCGTCCTCGGCATCGAAGCTGACCTTGAGCGTAATTGGAACGAAGATGAAATCGTTGCGGGTGCTGAAGCGAAGACGGAATGGCAAGGCTCAGTCCGCGCTCGTGTTGGCTACGCCATTGATCATGCCCTCCTTTACGCCACTGCTGGTTGGACCGGCGCTCGCGGCGAGGTGAGTGTACCTGGATTTGGCACCGAAGAAGAAATGTTTAGTGGTTACACCGTTGGTGCCGGCGTGGATTACGCGTTTACCGACAACATCTTCGCTCGAGTTGAATACCGATATAGCGACTTCGGTAGCAAGACGTTCGACTTCGGAGCGGGTACTATCGACGCGGACCTGGACCAGCACGCTATTAAGGTCGGCCTAGGTGTGAAGTTCTGACCCCAAAGTTTTGCCGAATCGATGCCGAGATCTCTCGAGGTCTCGGCATTTTTGTTTAAGGGTTAGGTTTCGACGTGTTAGGGGGCGAAGGTGGCGGAATGGATGGGCACGCTCGGCTTCGAACTCGACATCCTTACCCAGACTAAAGAGGCCGAGCTTGTCTTCGCTGCGACTCGTCGCTGGCTTCCAGCCCCTGAAAGCCGCTGGCGCTCCATCCGATCTATCCGCTCCCGAAGGTCAAGCAGAATGTCGACCTTCCCGAACTTGATCTGCAGTCCTTCAATTGAAGGATTGTCCTCTGCCCGTACTGGTCGATTCGAAAATCCCTCAGCGTTTTACGGGAACCGGGAGAAGCTGTTCCGCCGCCAAACCAGCATTGGTTGGAACACAGATAGGTGGGATCCATCAACTACAAAGCTTTGGCGATGATCCTGGGCTCTGCGCGCCGCAGTCTCCATCGACAGAATAAGAGTGGAAAACACAGAAAAGACAGTCCAGCGCTTCAGGCCGCGACCTCGTTGAAAAAGCGGATGCTTTCAAGTACAGCGGCGGGAACGACGCCATTGTGGTTTCCCGGCAGGAGCTTGGCGTCGATGGAAACGCCGGCAGAGCGGGCCCGATCGATCAGGAGCTGATGATCCTTGTCGAAGGGTCGTTCTTCAGTGCCGCGCAGCAAAAGGGCCGGGCATTTGAGGCTCGGGCCGAAGCAGACCGAAGAGCGCATGATGAACTCCCTCGGATCAGCCGCATCGAAGCGGATTTCGCGATCGTAGCGGCTGAAGAAACGCCATGCATTGACGCCGGCCGAAACCGGCGCCGCAGCGCGGAATTTGCGCGTCATCGCGGCAAGGATCGCCAGCGTGCCGCCATTGCTGTGGCCTGCAAGGAAGAGGCGGTCCTTGTCGATCCCCGGTAGGGCCTCCAGATAGCTCGCAGCCGCCAGCGCATCGGCCGTCTCGTCGTAAAAGCCGGAAAAGTTACCCGCCTGGCCGTTTTCGCCACGGAAGGACGGATGCAGCACAACGAAACCTGCTTCCCAATAGGGCTTCATCAGCTCCCAGTGGCCTTCGCCGGTCGCATTGCCGCCGTGAAGGAAGAGAACCGCGGGCTTCAATTTGGCCGACGGCTGGTAGTGGGAAAGCCAGGCGATCAACTCGATCGAGCGATCCGGACCGCCGCGATAGAAGACGCGCCTTGCACCGGGCGGCGTGCCGAGCGGCTCCGACTTTTCCGGGGATGCCCCTTTGTTGACGAGATTGGTTCGAAAGCGCCGGCGGGCGTCCGCATAGTCTTCTCTTTCAAGCGGCAGCATTTCGGGAACGGGAAAAGCGACCGCGCTTGCCGATGCCGGCAGAAGCGCCGCCGCCGACAGGCCGGAGGTTGCAGCAAGAAACGCGCGGCGGGTGAGCCCGCCTTGGAAAGAACGCGTGAAGGAAGTCTTCCGGCCGTCTGCCATGTTTTCCGAGTCCTGAAAAATATAACCCTCAGCGATCTCAGCATTCGGTCACGGCGCTGTCCATTCAACGATTTGAGATCGGCGATCAGCCTTGTCCCGTTTTCGCACCTAACATCGCCGTCAGCGTCGAAAGCCGGTCGGCATCGCGTGGCAGCTTGTCCTGTCTCAGCCGGGCGATGCGCGGGAAGCGCATGGCGACACCGGATTTGTGGCGGGTGGAGCGGTTGATGCCTTCGAAGGCAACCTCCAGCACGAAGCCGAAGCCGGGCTCCGCCCGCACTGCCCTCACCGGCCCGAAGCGGTCGACTGTGTTGTCGCGCACGAACTTGTCGAGCACTTCGAGCTCCGCATCGGTGAAGCCGAAATAGGCCTTTCCGACCGGCACCAGCTCTTCGCCATCCGGCGTCTCGGCCCAGACGCCGAAGGTGAAATCGGAATAATAGCTCGAGCGCTTGCCGTGGCCGCGCTGGGCATACAGCATCACCGCGTCAATGTTGTAGGGATCGCGCTTCCACTTGAACCATGGCCCCTTGAGCCGTCCGGCCTGATAGGGACTGTCCTTCCTTTTGATCATCACGCCTTCAATGACCGGGTCCGGCGGCGCGATCCGCAGGCTGTCCAGTTCCTCCCACGTGGTGAAAGGCACGAGCTGCGAGAGGTCGAACCGATCGTGCGGCGCGCCCTCTATGATACCGGCAAGACGATCGCGGCGTTCGAAGAAGGACCTGGCGCGGATATCCATATCGCCCTGGAAGAGCAGGTCGTAGGCGCGCACGAAGGCCGGATATTCGTCCAGCATCTTGCCCGTTACCGTCTTGCGGTTCAGCCGCTGCTGCAGGTCAGAAAACGTGCGGGTTGGGCTGTTGGAACGCAAAGTGCCGCCGACGAGCAATTCGCCGTCGATGACGCCTTCGAAATTGATCGCCGCAACGATATCCGGAAAGGCGCCGGTAATGTCGTCGCCGGAGCGGGAATAGAGTTTCTTCGTGCCGCCGTAGCTGGACATCTGGACTCGAATGCCGTCCCATTTCCATTCGGCGGCATAGTCGAGAGGATCGATCTTTTGGAGATCGCCCTCTTCGACCGGATTTGCCAGCATGACTGAATGGAAGATGGCGGGGGTTGCGAGCACCGGCTTCTCCGCCCGGCCCTCCAGCCAGGCGAAGAGAGGCTCGTAGGGCGGCGCCAATCCGTGCCAGAGGGTTTCGATTTCAGTCACGTCCTTGCCGCTCATATCGGATAGTGCCTGTTTCGCAAGGCGGGCGGAGACACCGATGCGGAGCGATCCGGTCGCGAGTTTCAGGAATGCGAAGCGGCTCGACGGATCAAGCCTGTCAAGCAGGTCGCGAACGGCCGAGCGCACTTCGGTGCGGCCGAGCGAGTTCATGCGGGTGACGACCTCGCCGAGACGCGGCTGGTGCTCATCATCGATCGTATCCTTGGCGCCGCCATCCCAAACCAGCGAAATCGTCTCGGCGAGATCGCCGACATAATCGTAGGAATACTGGAAGAGGATCGGGTCCATGCGCTCCAACACCAGGTCGCGCAGCATCGCAGGTTTGACACTTTTCAAGTCGAGCCCGCCGGCCAGCGCGGCTAGGCCATAACCGCGGTCGGGATCCGGCGTATCGCGGAAATAGTCGGCAAGCAGGGTCAGCTTGCCGTTGCGCGAGGGGGTGAAGACCAGCCGGTCGAGGAGTGTCGCGAAGGCTTTCATCAATCCCCCTCGTCCTCGTAGCCGACGAGATGCAGAGGCCGGGCCGGGATATCCCTCAGCTCGCACCAGCGCACCAGCGCCTCCTCGCGGCCATGGGTGACCCATACCTCGGACGGGCCGATCTCCTCGATCGTCGCCAGTAATTCCGGCCAATCGCAATGGTCGGAAATGACGAGCGGCAACTCGACTCCACCCTGTTTCGCCCGCTGGCGCACCATCATCCAGCCTGATGCAAAAGCGATCAACGGCTCGTTGAAACGCCGCGCCCAGCGATCCTGAAATGCGGACGGCGGCCCAACCACGACAGCGCCTCTGAAGGCTGCGGGACTGCTCTTCTCGATCGTTGCCGGACGGATGTCGCCAAGATCTATCCCTTCGCCGACATAATACTCACAGAGCTTGGCAAGCGCGCCGTGAATGAAGATCGGTTCGGAATAGCCGCAATCGCGGATCAGCCGGATGACGCGCTGCGCCTTGCCAAGCGCATAGGCACCGATCAGATGGCTGCGCTCGGGAAACTGTTTCAGCGAGGTCAGCAGCTTGGCGATCTCCTCCTTGGGGTCCGGATGATGGAAAACCGGCAGGCCGAAGGTCGCCTCGGTTATGAAGACATCGCAGGCAACCGGCACGAAAGGTGCGCAAGTGGGATCGATGCCGCGCTTGTAATCTCCGGAGACGACGATGCGCATGCCATCCTTCTCGATGGCGATCTGCGCCGAGCCGAGCACGTGACCGGCAGGGTGGAAGCTTACCCTGACGCCTTCGATATCGATCTCCTCGCCGAAGGCGGCTGCCTGTTCCCCACTACAAAAGTCATCGCCATAGCGCAGCCGCATGATATCGAGCGTCTGGCGTGTCGCCAGAACCTTCGCGTGGCCGGCGCGGGCATGGTCGGAATGGCCGTGGGTGATTAAAGCCCGTTCGACGGGGCGTACCGGATCGACGTGAAAACGGCCGATGGGGCAGAAGAGCCCGGCCGGGGTAGGATGAAGCAGGGCCTCTGGTTTCATGCCCTTGAAGATAGGGCAAAAATGGCACGCCGCCAGATCAGCGTCACTTCACGTCGGGCTTATCCGCATGCCTTGCCGGCGGAAGGCGGACGGGCTTCAGGAAAAGGCCGGCAAGGAGGCCTGCCGCTGCAATTATCGCCGCCGTTGTGAACACGGATGTGAAAGCGCCGGCATAAACATGCTGCACGGCAAGGCGGGCGGTAGCCGGAAGATCAAGGAGCATTTGCGGCGTCAGCGAGCCTATCTCGGCGACACCCGGGATATTGGCCTCCACCCCGCGCAGCCCCGCTGCAACGATCGCGCCATAGAGCGAAATGGCAACCGAAGCCCCGGCCATGCGCGTCAGGGTTACGGCACCGGTGGCGGCGCCGACATCGTCATGCGGAGCGGAATTCTGCACGCCGATGATCGGCGCTTGCTGGCCAAAGCCGATCGCCAGGCCCTGCAGGAACATCAGCGCGAAAATGATCGAAAGGGGTGTTCCTGCGGCCAATTGCGAAAAGAGGAAGAGTGCCGCGATGTTCAATGTCATCCCCGCGATTGCGAACGGCTTGTAGCGCCCCGTAATCGAGATCAGCCGGCCCGCCGACAGGGAGCCGATAACAATGCCGGAGGTCGCGCCGATGAAGAACAGTCCCGCGCTCGATGGCGAGAGTCCGGTTGTCGTCTGCAGGAAGAGCGCGAAATAATTGACCATGCCAATCGCGACGCCACCCGAACAAAAGGCGATGATCAGGAACAAGGAAAAGGTGGAATCACGGAAAAGCTTCAATGGCACGATCGGCTCGGGCACGCGGGCCTCGACGACTATCCAGAGAGCCGCGCACAGCATGCCCGACGCCACGATCATCAAGGACTGCCAGGCAAACAGCGAGCCGAACAAAGTGACGCTGTCTGCCCATGCCACAAAGCTGGTGACCGTCGCTGCCAGCAGGATCGCGCCCACATAATCGATCTTCGGCCGGCGGACGGGACGGCGGTAGGGCAGAAGCAGCAGGATGCCGGTCAAGGCGATGATGCCGATCGGCAGGTTGATCAGGAATATCGAACGCCAGCCGAAGAGCTCGCTCATCGTGCCGCCGAGCAGCGGTCCCACGCTTCCCGAGGCCATGATCACCAGGCTGGAATAACTCTGGTATTTCGCCCGCTCGCGCGCTTCGAAAAGATCTGCGTTGATGGAGAAGATCGAGACCATGATGCCGCCGCCGCCCATGCCTTGAAGCACTCGGGAGGCGATCAACGAATCCATTGACCATGCAAGGCCGCAGGTCAGCGAGCCGACGGTGAAAATCACGATCGCTGCGATCATCACGTATTTTCGCCCGAACAGATCCCCCAGCTTGCCGTAGACGGGCATTGTCGCACTGGTGGCGAGAAGATAGGCCGATCCGACCCAGCCGAAACGTTCCAGCTGTCCGAATTCAGCAGCGATGGTCGGCAGAGCCGTCGAAACGATCTGGTTGTCTAGCGTCGCCATAAAGAGCGCCGTCAGGAGAAAACAGAAGATCGCCAACCGCTGGCGGTGGCTGGCAACGAGCGGCGCGCCGGCCGGGCGGGTCATATCCATGAGACAATCCACATGGAGGAAATTTTATCTGCCTTTAGCATATAATTGTCAATCGCACCTTGATGTAAACAGCAAAGAACTATTGGTCGGACGAAAACGCTCTGATATCTTCAGGCAATGACGACCCAAAACGACCAAAGACACGACATTGCGGCGGCCTCTCCATCACCCGAGAACGTGGCACGTATCGGCGAAACGCTTGCGCGCATGCGTCTCCTGATCGGCCGGCGGATCATCGGGCGAACAGCTATCGCCCGAATCGTTCCCGGTCTGGAAATCTCCCATCTCGACGTCCTGGACGTGATCCGCCGCATAGAGGGGGAAGCGACAGTGGGAGCGATCGCTGAAGCCATGCGCATCGACCCCTCTCGCGGCAGCCGGCTGGTCGCAGACCTCGTCGCCCGCGGCATTCTGCGCCGCGACGCCTCGCAGGCCGACGGGCGACGTTCGCTGCTGGTGGCGACGGAACTGGGGGAAAGTCTTTTTGCGGAAATCCGCTCCGTCAAGCGCTCGCTTCTCGCCCATGTGCTCAAAGGCTGGCCGGACGACGAGATCAACGCATTTTCCGTCCTTTTCGAGAAGTTCGTTTCCGGTTTCGAAGCGATCTATATGGCGGCGGAGAGGGTTCGCGATCCCACGGCGACAACGAGCGCCGAATAATCCGCACCACGGTGGCGGAGGTTAAATTCCCTCGCCGCCGGCTACGCGCAGTTTGTCGCGGCCCATGTCCTTGGCTTCGTACATGGCGCGGTCCGCACGGGCGAGCAGAGCCTCCGGCGTATCGCCGTCCTGCGGGAAAAAGGCGACGCCCATGCTGCAGGTCGCAACCACGGAGTGCTCTTCGATGAAGAATGGCCGGGAAATCCCGGCCCGCAGTTCCTGCAGGCGGCGCAGCACGCCGAGATCATCGTGATTTGGATTGCTGAAGACGATCGCAAATTCGTCGCCGCCGAGACGGACCAGGAGGTCGCTCGCCCTGATGCAGCGGGCCATGCGGGATGACAAGGTCTTCAGAACTTCGTCGCCGGCGGCATGGCCGAGCGTATCGTTGATCTGCTTGAAATTGTCGAGGTCGATATAGGCGACGGTGACCTTGCGGTTTTCCCGACGCGCCTCGTGCAATGCGCGGCCGAACTGCGTCCAGAACAGCGTCCGGTTCGGCAGGCCGGTCAGCGGATCATGGTGCGCCATATGCCGGATACGGTCTTCGTTGCGGGCGCGCTCGATGGCGATGCCGGCGATATCGGTCGCCATGGCTGTCAACTCCCACTCGAGTTCCGTCGGTTCGCGGCCGGCCTCTGAATAAAGTCCGAAAGTGCCGAGGACGACGCCGTCGGGGGCCATGATCGGAGTCGACCAGCAGGAACCCAGGGAAAACGCCTTCGCAAGCTCGCGATAATCCTCCCACAGCGGATCGGTCATCACATCCTTGACCACCACAGGGGCGCGTCTCCAGGCGGCGGTGCCGCAGGAGCCGACCTTCGGTCCGATCTGAATGCCGTCGATGAGTTTGGTATAGGCGGGCGGCAGATTTGTCGCCGCGCCGTGCCGCAGCCGGTCCGTTCCTTCCTCCAGAAGAAGGACCGAGGCGGTGACGCCGTCGAGTTCCTCCTCGACGGTGCGAACCAACGCGTCCAGCACCGCCCGCAGCGGCTGGCCGCGGGCGATCATTTCCAGGAGGCGCGCGTGGCCGTGCCGGCGATCGTCCTGACGCTTGCGCTCGGTGATGTCCCTGGAAATGCCGACAAGGCCGACGATGTATCCATCCGCGTTGCGTAGCGGCATCTTCGAGGTAGTGAGCCACAATAGCCGGCCGTCCGGCAGCGTGATGCGCTCCTCGCGCCCCTCCACCGGCGTGCCGGTGGACATCACCTCCTGCTCGATCGCAAAGAGCTCACGGGCGGTCGCTTGATCCAGGATGTCGAAATCGGTCTTGCCGATGAGGTCAGAGCCGTCGTGAAACCTGCTGTTGCGACCAGCCGCGGCATTGGCAAAAACGAAGCGGCTGCGGCGGTCTTTCACGTAGATGAATTCGGGCAGTTGGTCGAGCAGGGTGCGCGTCTCGAGCTCGCGGGTCACCAAGGCAACGTCCAAATCGATATCGCTGTCGGTAGAAATACGCAGGAGGCGGCTGCAGAGTTCATCGAGCGGATCGGCCGCGTCGCTCCCAGCGACGCTATGCAACAGGGTTTCCACCATCCCTGTATCTCCTTTCAATCCGCTTCAAAATGCACAAGACCCAACGCCCCACTGCGGACAGTATGGCGGGAAAATCCTTAGCGGCGCTTAAGAACATTATGAAATTGCCATTCTTGAAGCCTCTAAAAAAGCCTTTTCGCCCCACTCTTCCAAGTCTATTTCGTAGTAAACCTATGCAAAGAACGCGCATGGCAAATGCTTTGCTAACGACGGGGAGCACGCCGGATGATTTTAAGACGCGCGGCATTGACCTTGATAGGTGCAGCCAGCGCCGGAATGGCGTCACATACCTTCGCAAATTCGTCGGGCCTGTCGCCCGTGGACCTGCGTGGTTCGATCGATGTCAGCAAGCACGGCATCACGCCAGGTGGTGGCGACAGGCAGAGGCGCAAGCTCAACGAGATCATCGCCACGGCGGCCCGCCAGAACATGGCGGTCTTCCTGCCACCCGGAGACTACCAGGTCTCCAATCTCGATCTGCCGGACGGCACCCGCATCGCCGGCATGGCAGGTGCATCCCGCCTCGTCTATTCGGGCGGAGGGTATCTCATCAGGGGCGACGGCGCGCGGCGGATCGAACTTTCCAATATCGTCATCGACGGTGCGAACGGCCGGCTCGACGACCAGAGCCCGGCGATCGTTCGCCTGACCGGTGTCGAAAACGCGATCATAGACAGTTGTGAGATCATCGGATCAGGCAAGACGGCCATCTATCTCGAACGTTCCGGCGGCAGGATCGAAAGATGTCGTATCTCGGGCGCTGGGGAATACGGTCTTTTCGCAGTCGAAAGCAGCGGCCTTTCGGTCACCGGCAATACGATCTTCGACTGCGGCAACGGCGGCATCCTGATCCACCGCTGGAACAAGGGCAAAGACGGAACCATGGTCACCGGCAACCGTCTCTACCGGATCGGCGCCACCAATGGCGGCACCGGGCAATATGGTAATGCCATCAATCTCTTTCGCGCCGACAACGTGATGGTGGCGGGTAACCACATCTCGGAGTCGGCCTTCTCCGCCATACGCGCCAACAGCGCCTCGAATGCGCAGATCGTCAACAACCAGTGCTTCGGCTCCGGAGAGACTGCCATCTATGCCGAGTTCGCCTTCGAAGGCGCGATGATTTCGGGCAATGTCGTCGACGGTGCGGCAAACGGCATCTCCGTCGTGAATTTCAATGAAGGCGGCCGACTGGCAACCATCGCCGGCAACATCGTCCGTAATCTCAAACCCATTGGTCCCTATGGGCTGGACGAGGCGATCTTCGGCGTCGGCATCAGCGCCGAGGCGGATACGGCCATGACCGGCAATGTCATCGAGAATGTCCCGCTGTGGGGATTGGCGATCGGTTTCGGCCCTTACCTGCGCAACGTGCTCGCCAGCGGCAACATCGTGCGGCAGGCGAAGGTCGGCTGCGCCGTGACCGTCGTCGAGGGCGCGGGCAACGCCCTGATCGCCGGCAATCTCTTCGAACAGGTCAGGGACGGGGCGGTGGTCGGTCATCGCTGGAAGCAAGCCGCCACAGCCGAACTCGGTCGTGGCGATAATACTGGATTTAAACATCTGACGATCGAGGGAAACAGGATCGTCTGAATTTCCATCGATCTAAAACTTTCATGACTGTCCAACGCGGATTGATCTTTTGTTTTTCGCAAGCGCGCCATAGCTTGCGCCGACATTTCAAAGAGGGACGATCATGCTGAAAATCTATGGGGTCTATCGCTCGCGGGCCACCCGCCCGCTCTGGCTTGTCGAGGAACTGGGCATCCCGTTCGAGCATGTGCCGGTGATCCAGGCCTACCGCCTGCCGGAGCCGATGGCCTCGGAGGCGCCGATCAACACGCTCTCGACCGATTTCCTGGGCCTCAACCCGATGGGCTCAATCCCTTCCATGGATGATGACGGTTTCGTGCTGCATGAATCGCTCGCGATCTCGCTCTATCTTGCCCGCAAATACGGCGGGGCTATCGGTCCGAAGGACATCAATGAAGAGGCGCTGATGATCCAGTGGTCGCTTTTCGCCGCCACCAGCATCGAGACACCGGCGCTCAAAATCCAGCAAACGAAAGCGGATACAGACGACGGCAAATCGGAGATCGAGGTCGCAGCCCGCCTGCTCAAGCGGCCGTTCGATGTGCTGGAAAAGCACTTCTCCCAAAACAGCCATATGGTGGGCGGCCGATTCACCGTGGCGGACATCAATGTCGCGGAAATCGTTCGCTACGCCCAGGGACACTCGGCGCTCTTCGACAACCGCCCTGCGCTGAAGACGTGGCTCGAAACGTGCCAGGCCCGCCCGGCCTTCAAGGCAATGTGGGAGAAGCGTCTCGCCGAACCGGCGTAAGACCAATCATCCTTGCGTTTCCAAGGGGGACGGCAGTTCATTCTTCAGCCACGCCCTGAACGCCTTCACCTTCGCCGGCAATCGTGCGCCGGCGCGGGTGACGAGATAGTGCCCCATGCCAGTGCGGGCGCGCACGGAAAAAGGCTCGACCAGCCGGCCCTGCTCCAGCGCGTAGGTGGCAAGCGTATGCCAGGCGAGCATGACGCCCTGCCCCGCAATCGTCGCGTCGAGGCAAAGCGAAGCATCGTTGAAGACGTGGCGGGTGGCCATGCTTGACCCGTCAAGCCCGGCCTCCTTCAGCCATATGTCCCAGGAAAACATCGAGGGGCCGTCGATGATCGCCGGCACTTGCAGGATATCCCGGGGCTCTTTCAGTCTCTCGGCCAGTGCCGGAGCGCAGACCGGAAACACGGTCTGCTCGATGAGAAGTTCGGCATCGACACCGGGCCAGGTGCCGGGCCCGACGCGGATGGCGAGATCGATATCGTCGGTGCCAAGGTCAGCAAGCCTTGTGGTGGCATCGATTCGAAGACGGATGTCCGGATGCAGCGTGGAGAACCGGTCGAGCCGATGGACCAGGAAACGGGCCGCGAATACCGGCGCAACCGAGATCGTCAGCAGCGTATCGTCTCGCCGCCTCCCGAGCCCGACCGCCTCTGACAAGGAGTGAAACCCGTCCGTCAGGCGGGCGAGCATGGGGCGTGCCCCGTCCACCGCCACCATGCCCCTCGGCAGGCGCTGAAACACCGGCTGGCCCAGCTGCGCTTCGGCCTTGATGACCTGCTGGCTGACGGCACCGATCGAAACGCCTAGCTCTTCCGCAGCCGCCTGCAACGAGCCGAGGCGGCCGACCGCTTCCAGAGCCCTCAATCCGTTCAGATGCATGAGGTTCAGGTTCTTCATATAGATTTTCTATATCGCTTGGTTTAAGAACTCAATTGCAAGCCATGCCTGCGGCGAGGATACTCCACCTGCAAATGATTACAAATTTGCGAAAGGTGACGATCATGACACCCCTGAAGATTTTCTTGAAGCTGAGGACCTGGTTGGAAACGACAGAAGCGTTTGCGGAGACGCAGACCTGCGACCCGCTCCGCCACCCGGATATCCAGACCATGGATCTCAGGCAGCTTGCGGACCTGCCCTTCCCTGGGACCTATCACGCCGAACCGGCAACTGAGAGACCGCAATTGGCCAAATGCGCCTGAACTAGGCCGCAGTTTCTTCCGCCAGCGCCTTCTGAACGGCAGGCCGCGCCTTTATCCGCTCGAAATGCCTCTGGACGCGCGGAAATTCGGCGATATCGACCTTATCGCCCTCAAGCCAGCCGGCTATCGTGAAAAGATAGGGATCGGCGACCGAATACTGCTCGCCCAGCACATAGGGGCCGGCAAGAAAGTCGTTCTCGATCAGGCGGAAGCACTCGGCCATGGTCTGCGGAACCTTGCGCAGCATGTCGGCATGCGAGGACGGTTCATCGGCCCAGCGGGCGCTGCGCCGCCCGTGCGCATGGGCGACGTGAACGGTCGAGGAGAGATAGGCGTTGAAGGCCTGCATGCGGGCAAACAGGAACGGATCGTCGAGCGGGGCCAATCCGGCCTCCGGCACAATCTGCGCGATGAAGGCGAGGATCGCAACGGTTTCGGTCAGCACCCCCTTGTCCGTGACCAGCGCCGGCACGCGCCCCTTCGGATTGATCTTCAGATAGGCCTCGGAGCGCTGCTCGTTTTCGGCAAACCTTATCCGCTTGACCTCATAGGGCAGGCCGGATTCGGCAAGGGCGATATGGCTTGCGAGCGCACAGGTGCCGGGAGCGACATAGAGCGTGTACATGGCATCCTCCGTTGGGGGCATCCTACGTTTGAGGATGCCCTTTTAGCACGCCCCGACCTGACGGAAAGGTCAGATCACGCCCGGAACGTCTTCCAGCCGGTACCAGACGGGAATCCCCCGCTCTGTCGCGATCCGCACGTCGTTGTCGGCACCCTTGGATTCGCCCGGCAGACGCAGCACGCCCTCGCAAAGCTGCAGCAGGCGTCCCGCCGTCGGGTGGAAAATCTCCTCGTAGAGATCATCGCCCACCCGCTTACCGCCCGCTGCATGCCAGACCGGTAGCGCCACCCATTCGCCGATCATCGGCAGGTGACCCGCCTGGAACAGGGCGTAGGACGGGGCTTCCAGCCGCTTCAGATTCTCCGCCATCTTTGCCGGATCGTCACCCGTTCCAGAACGGTAGGGGCCGGCAATCAAAATCAACATCTTCGTTTCTCCACCTTATCCGCTCGCATCGCGGAACTGCACGAAATTGCCTGATGAGCTTTACTTTTTGCCCACAATCAGGCATTCTTGCGCTTATTCATGCAATATCGTGCAGAGTCAAGAACCATGCTGACCAGCCAACGCAAAAGCCTCATCCTCGACATGCTGCGCCGGGAGGGGCAGGTCGTCGCCAAACGGGCAGCGGAAGAATTCTCACTGTCGGAGGATACGATCCGCCGCGATCTGAGGGAAATGGCGGCCGAAGGCCTGCTCCGGCGCGTGCATGGCGGCGCCATGCCGGTATCGCCGGACCTGCCGGATTTTTCTGCCCGGCGAACGGTCTCATCCGACGTGAAGCAACGGCTCGGGGTCCGGGCGGCCGGATTGGTGCGACAAGGCCAGATGGTCTTTCTCGATGGCGGCACGTCGACTGCAGAAATTGCGCGGGCTCTCCCACGCAACATCCCCTTCACCGTCGCCACCCACAGCCCGACGATCGCAGCCGATCTCGAACATCATCCGTCGGCGGAAGTGATCCTGATCGGAGGCCGGCTCTACAAACATTCCATGGTCGCAACGGGTGCTGCGGCGATGGCGCAGATCACGCAACTGCGGCCGGGCATCTTCTTCCTCGGAGCCACCGCCGTCCATCCGGCGCGCGGCCTTTCGACGGGCGATTTCGAAGAGGCTGCGATCAAGCGGCACGTCGCCGCCTCGTCCGCGGAAACCTACGTCCTGATCACCGCGGAAAAGCTCGACGCCTCCTCACCCTGCACGATCATGCCAGTCTCCGATCTCGCGGGCATGATCGTGGAAAAGGGGATCCAGGAGGAGCGCCTGGCGCCCTATCGCGCGCAGGGCGTCAACATCATCGAAGCTTAGGCGAACAGCGCATCGGTGACGCGGATGTCGCCGACATGCATGCCGTTCCAGTTGCTCATGGATTTGTTCGCCATCGCCAGCAGCTTGGTCTCGACCTCGCCGCCCTTTTCGAAATAGCGGGAGACCAAAGCAAAGATCATGGCCTCGGCGGCGCGCGTCGTGCCGTCCTCGCATTTGACCGCCATGGCGATCCCGTGCTCCGGCAGGGCCGCAACGAACACACCTTCTGCACCGGTCTTTGCGAAGATCCTGCCGGGCGCGACCTGCATCAGCTTGGTGCAGGCCCGGCCAGTGCCGGCGACATAGAACGGCTCGGCCATACAGGCTTCGATCAGACGGCGCGACGCCTTGGCTCGTTCGACCGAGAGCGCGGCGCCCGTCGTCATCTTTGCAAAACCGTGGGCGAGCCCCTTCAGCGGCACCGCATAGCTCGGGATCGAACAGCCGTCGATGCCGCAATTGTCGTGACCGAGCACGGTGCCGGTCAGGCTTTCCATGACGTTGCGGATCTCCCGCTGCAGCGGATGATCGTAGCCGACATAACCCTTCACGTCCGTGCCGGCGTGGACGCAGGTGCAGACAAAACCGGAATGCTTTCCAGAACAATTGTTGTGGAGCGCGCTCGGCTTGTCGAGCGAGCGAGCCTGGTGGATCAGCACATTCTGGTCGAATGCCCAGTGCGCGCCGCATTCCAGGGCGGAGTGATCCCGGCCGGCTTTGGCAAGCATGGCGGCAGCGGTCGCCACATGGGCGTCCTCGCCCGAATGGGAAGAACAGGCAAGCGCCAGCTCGACATTGCCGAAGCCGTAAGCGTCCGCCGCGCCGCTTTCGATGAGAGGCAGAGCCTGCATCGCCTTGCAGGCCGAGCGCGGAAAGACACCCGCATCCGCATCTCCGAAGGAAAAGAGGATCTTGCCCTCCCCATCCACGACCACGCCGAGGCCACGGTGGCGGCTTTCGACCAGGTTGCCTCTGGTAACTTCGACGGTAACGGGGTTTTGCATGGCCTGTCCTGAAATTGCTGTTTTCAATGATCCATATCACCGGCTCATAAACCAGTCCGGCGGGACTTGCACGGGGCGCTTAGCATGAAATCCGTTAAACGGTTGTTTCTGATTATCTTCATCGTCTACCTGCTGCCGACCTTCGCTTCGGCGGGCTTGTGGGCGATCAAGGAAAGGCCCTCCCGGTGGAGCGAGGCGAGATGGTCTTCGGCGGGCATATTGCCGGAGGCCAGCGACAGCGAGGAGGCGGCGATCTACGTGTTTTCCGCCATGACCGGCGGATTGAAGGGTGCCGTCGCAAGCCATGCCTGGATCGTCACCAAGGCAAAGGGCGCGAACAGCTACACGCGATACGACAAGGTGGGCTGGGGCTCGCCGATCCGCAAAAACCACCGACCAGCGGACGCCTACTGGTATTCTAACGCGCCACAGCTCGTGGCCTCGGTCAAAGGCGCGAAAGCGGAACTGCTGATTCCGAAGATCGAGGGTGCGATTGCCGCCTATCCCTATGCGGAGCCGGGAGGTTACACGATCTGGCCAGGGCCGAACTCCAACACCTTTGTCGCCTATGTGCTGCGAACGGTACCGGAACTCGGTGCGGTATTACCGCCGCATGCGGTCGGCCGCGACTATCTTCCGGACGGAGAGTTCTTCCACCTCGACGACGACTGGCGCGACCTGCATGTCACGCTGCGCGGCCTTGTCGGCTTTTCCGCCGGTGTGCGCAGCGGTTTCGAGGTGCACTTTCTGGGATTGGTGGCGGGGCTGGATTTCTCGCGGCCGGGCATCAAGGTGCCGGCCCTCGGGCGTATCGGAATTTGAAGATCAGCTATGCGCAAAATGCAAAACGCCCGCGGTCGAGCGGGCGTTTGACATACATAGAGTCAGATGGCGATCAGAAGCCGACGGCTTGGCGAGCAACGCGGCGGATATCGCTCTGTGCGATGCCGAGGTCGTTGAGTTCGCGCGGGGTCATACGGCCCAGTTCGGCAACCGTCTGACGGTACTTGCGCCAATTGTTGAGAGTGCGTGCGACGTTCATGATGGTTCCCCTTTCCTGGGATTTTCGAAGCTTGAGCGCCAGTCCTTGGCGCTCTCGTTTGCTTCGATGGCTGTTATATAGGCCCTCCCCAGTTGAACTGAAAGCGCGCACTTGACACGCCACCCATGCGTTTTGTGCATGGGTTGGTCAATTGGAAAGCAAAAACCGCGATCACTCTAGGGGAGAGTCGTCGATGGGTGGCCATCTCGAAGCTTCGATGCCTTGTTCCCTGCGCTCGATGTCCGGGGACAGTCTATGACAGCCCTCTTCTTCTATTCCCGTGATCGTCAGAATGGCAGGGTGATATCCTCGCCGATGGCGACGGCCCCTGCCCTGAGACAGTGCCTGAGGCGATCTCGGTCCTCGTCTAAGAGCATTCCGGCTCCGGCGCGGATCGCCTCCTGCCATGCAGGCCCGCGTTCCCATGCTTCGTTATAGACAAGCGCCAGGTCGGATGCTCTGCGCGTTTGCTGCAGCGCTTCGAATAGAAGGGCGGCTTGCCGGATGTCCTTGTCCCGCTTCAGCACGCTTTGGCCGTCGGTGCGCCGTCTGGTGGCAACGATGAGCTTGTGGACCGCATAACGTTCTGGGGCAGGGACTGTCACAGGGACACCGCCCTTGTGGAGCAGCACCGTCCGGATGGGATCCCTTATGAGGAAATCGAGGAAGCGCAGCGGATCCGCGCTCGCGCCGCCGAGGCCAGGCATCTTCGACGGCTGGTCGATGTAGTCGTTCGATCCGCGGTTCGAGGTCAGGAACTCAACCCGGTAGCCACTGTCAGTTTGAAACGCGCTGGAGGCCGAAGATCCCGATCGATGTGGAACAGCCCGAAATGTCGGATCGACAGCCTGCAGCAGTTCGACGAACGGAGGCAGGGTGTCCTCGACCTCCCGGCTGATGGCGTAGTCCTGGGCAAGATCGGCATCTCCGGTCAGCAGCGCGGCCATGGGGAGCCGCACTCCGAGTATCCCGGCGCAGGTCTGGAAGGCTACAGTGCCGATCAGCACGCCGCGGAGCCGGAAGAAGCCTCCGGCCGCCGATGCCTCCACGATGTCCCCGGACATGGCATCGGGAGCGATCATGCCGCCCTTCGCGGGTGAGACTGGTGACCATGCGCCTGCGAGCACGGAAATCGTCTTTGTTGCGTTTGAAAGATTCGACGCGCTGCGCGATCTCGGGGTCGTCTGCAGGGCCGACATAGCGCCGGGACTTGCCTCCGGAGCCGTCAGGGATGTCGATGTACCAATACCGCTTGTCCTTCACTTGCGCCGTAATGAAGCGTCCTTCAGCAGGGAAGTCCGCTGTCCATGCCCTGTCCATGGTCCGCTGCGTCAGTTCAGCGAGCATAGGCTGATACGTGAGATCGATGGCCTCACGTCCATCTCCGAACGAGTTGTTACCGCTTTTCAAAAACGGTAATAACCGAAATAGAGAGGAAGGAGAAGAGGCGGCTCTCGCATGGACTTGTGTACGGACTGTCCCACGACTTTGCACAAGCATGGGCCAGTCCATGTCCATAGCCTAAAAGAAGTGGAGCCCTCCGACATGGCCAAGGGTGGAGACCGCTTCGAATTGGCTTCAACTTTCCCGACTCTCCGGACGCTACGTACCGGCCGTCTTCCCGCCCGACCGGCATCGGCATAAGAGGTCGACCTGCTATCGCGCCTTCAGCTTTCCTTCTCAGGTCGCTTCAAGCACCATGTTGAGCGGCGTCTGAGCCGCCCGCCGGACATGAGTGAAGCCGCCCGACCGGATCACCTCGGTCAACCGGCGTTCGCCCGCTTGAGCGCCAAGTGCCAGTCCGGTCTCCTGGGCCAGCGAGGTGGGGACGCAGATCATCGTCGAGGCGGAGTAGTAGAGCCGGCCCACCGGATTGAGGTTTTCCTCAAGCGTGTCTCCGGCGGCAGGCTCAACGACCATCCACGTCCCACCCTCCTTGAGGGCCTTATGGATATGAACCGCCGCAGCCTCCGGATCGCCCATGTCGTGCAGGCAGTCGAAGCAGGTGATCAGATCGAAGTCGCGCCCTTCGAAGTCCTGGGCCCTCCCGATCTCGAAGTGCAGGTTCGCCAGCCCGTGCGCCCGCGCATGGGCGGTCGCAGCAGCAATCGAGCCCGGATGGAAGTCGTAGCCTGTAAACTGCGAGCGGGGAAAAGCCTGCGCCATCAGAATCGTCGACAGCCCATGGCCGCATCCAACGTCGGCGACCGTCGCACCCGCTTCGAGCTTGTCGATCACGCCGTTCAGCGCCGGCAGCCAGTCCTGCACCAGGGCATTGATATATCCCGGCCGGAACAGCCGCGCCACGGCACAGAACATGCAACCGGCCTGATCGCCCCAGGCGACGCCCCGACCGGTCTTGAAGGCGGCCTGCACCTTCGGCTGGTTTTCGACCATGGCGGCGGCGGTATCGAAAGCGCCGATCAGGTTGACCGGGCTGTCCGGCTCCGCAAACACCAACGACTGCTCGGGCGTCAGCGAGAAACGCCCGTGCTCGTGATGCACATAGCCCGAGGCTGTTTGCGCCGCCAGCCATTCCCGCACGTAACGCGGCGCGCAATCGGCCGCTTCGGCAAGCTCCTCGGGTTTTGCCGGACCGATCTCCTTGAGCGCATTGTAGAGTCCGTGCGCATCGCCGATCCGCACCAGCGGCACGCTGACCGCTCCGCCAAGGTCGCCAAGGACGCGGCCTACCAGTTCGTTCAGCGTGGTTTCGTTGAGTTCCGTCATGTCGAATTCCCTCCCGGTTTTCGGGCGGCGTCCTGCTGCCCGTGGCCGGAGGATGCGCCCCGCCGCGACGGCGGGCATGAGGCGGCTGTCCCTTGCCGGCTGGAAAGTTCCCGGCTTGCAGGGACAGATGTCCCGTCGGCGCCGGGTAGCGACGGCAACCCTCGATCAGCCGGACGAACCGGACAGTGCTATGACGATCGCCTGGGAGCGGTTGTGCACCCCAAGTTTGCTGAAGATCACCGACAGCTGGTTGCGCACGGTCTTTTCGCTCTTGCCGAGGCGTCCCGCGATCGCATGGTTGTCTAGCCCTTCTGAAACGAGGTCGAGGAGCGCCGCCTCGGCCGGTGTCAGCCCAGCCTCGCGAATGGCGCGCGGCCGCATGGACTGGCCCTGCCCGAGGAAGGCGGCAAGTTCGGCCTGAAACACGACCCAGGCCGGTTCGTCCGGCAACAGCACATGGTTTTTGCTCTCAAGCGGCACGAAGCGTGCATCAGGGATCGCGGCTGCGAGTTTGCAGCCCTGATCGAACGGAACGCGTAAGTCACCACGGCTATGGGCGATCAAAGTGGGGACGGAAAGCGTGGCAGCAAGCTCCAGGACATCGATCCCCTGCATCTGCCAAAGCAACTCCGCGGCGACCTCGGCCGTTGCCGTTACCCGCTCGAGGTCGCCCCACCAGCGATGCTGTTCGGGCGTTCCGTTAGGGATGAAGAGATTGGTGAAGAACTGACAGAACGCCGGATTGTCGCGTCCCCAGCCGATGCGGATAAAATTGACAAGGGTTTCGGCTTCAAGCCGCTCAGCGTCGGTCTGAGCCCTGGTCCGGGCGCCCTGAGCGTAGGCATTCAGCAGCACCAGATGCGATACGCGTTCGGGATGCCGCCGGGCATAGGCGATCGCAAGGGCGCCGCCCTGCGAAAGACCGAGGAGGACAAAGCGCGGATCCTCGATCGAGGCCGCAACGGCGTCCAGATCCGCGTGCCAGGCGGCGATCGAGAGGTCGGCGACATGACGGTCCGAGAGACCGCAACCACGCGGGTCGTAACGCACAAACCGGTTGTTGGCCGAAAGCGCCTGGACCCAGGGCCGCCACACCGGGCTTTCGAGATCGTAATCGACATGGCTCAACCAGTGCGCGGCGCGCAGGATCACCTGCCCCTTCCCACATGACGCGACGGCGATCCGCGTGCCATCCGCCGAGGTACAGAACCTTATGGTCTGGCTAAGCTTCATGGGCCGAGAATATCGCAGCGCAAAGGTGCGTAACAGGCCCATCTCCCGAGCCAGATCGAAACGGTGCCCTGTGACGGACAGTCTAGATCGAAACGATGAGCCTTGTCGGCCGGATAACGCCACTCTGCCCGGGCTACAAAGGAATTGCGGTTTCATTCTTTGCAGTGCGAATGATCATCATCGTGAAGAACCTGGCCACATTTGTCTCGTCCCGAAAGAGACGATCACAAAGCGCATCGTATTCCTCCATATCGCGAAGATGCAGCATCAGGACGACGTCAACCTCCCCCGTTACCGCATAAGCCTGCGCCACCGCATCCTCTCTGGTTGCCCGATCGAAAAACTGGCGCATCTGCTGCTCGCTGTGCAGCTTCAATTCGACCGTCACCATTGCTTTCAACGTGCGCCCGGCACTGGCTGGATTAAGGATTGCGACAATCCTGTCGATGACACCCGTCTGGCGTAGCCGTCGAATGCGGCGCAGGCAGCTCGACGGTGAGAGCCCGACCTCGTCGGCCATATCCGCGTTCGTTCGCGATGCATCGCGCTGCAAAAGATTGAGGAGCTTCCTGTCTATCCGGTCCATACGCTTCTCCAAGGAGGCGCGAGAAGAATGCAATAAAATTGCATAACAGCGCAATATTTGACCGCAAATGCGAACGGCTCCGGTTTACACGATGGCTATAGCAGCATCAGGAAACAGGCATGTCAGCGCTCGAATTTACTCTCCGCAAGACCCGGGAAACCTTGCAAATATATTGGGAACTCGTTCGTATCATCGTTCCGGTCACGATAATGACCGAAGTGATGTTACGCATGGGCTTGATCGAGGCCATTTCGCCTGCCCTGGCACCAGTCATGGAGCTTTTCGGCTTGCCCCCGGAACTGGGATTGGCCTGGCTGACAGGCATGTTGGTCGGTTTATGGGGCGCGATTCCGATGATCTTCACGTTGGTGCCGCCGTCATCCTTGACGGTCGCGGACATCACCGTTTTCTCAGCGCTTTTGCTTTTCGCGCATGGTCTGCCGATCGAGCAGAAGATCATTCAAAAGGCGGGACCGGGATTTGCCATAACCACGCTGATCCGCGTCGCCGGCAGCGTGGTTTACGCCATCATGCTTCATCATCTTCTTGCCGCGACCGGCTGGCTGTCGCAGACCTTGGATCCGGCCTGGATCCCGACATCCGCCTCGACCGACTGGTGGGGATTCCTTACAGGCCTGATCGAGGCGCTCGTCTTCATGTTCCTCATCCTGACGGCGCTCGCCTTTGGACTGGAGATACTGAAACTGTCCGGGCTCATGGCTTTGCTGATGAGAACGCTCGCACCCTTTCTGCGCCTCGCCGGAATAAATGCCGAAACCGGGCAGTTCACCGCCGTCGGCCTGTTTCTGGGCATTTCCTATGGCGGCGGGCTGCTCATTCGCGAAGCGCGGTCAGGCCAGGTTTCGCCTCGCCAGGTGTTTATCTCATGCGTCTTTATGGGATTTGCCCACAGTATCATCGAAGACACTTTGATCGTCATGGCATTGGGTGCGGATGCCATAGGCGTGTTTGTCGGAAGGATTGTTTTCGCAATTTCTGCGACCGCCCTGATTGCCTATGTCGTTCGGTCAATTCCGGATCAAAGCTTTTTTGCATGGGCATTTCGGCGAGCGGACTGCCAGACGGCAGCAGGTCTTTAGAGGGGATTAAGCCTCCGCGGACGTTCCTCTATCGCCCAGAAATGGAAAAGGGCCGCTGCTGGCGACCCTTCCATGAGTTTTGGTCCGGTTGAACGAACCCGGGCGCTTTGTAAGCCGCCCGAAGGAAGATGAAGTTCAGGCCGAGGGCTGCCCCGTCAAAACCATCACCTTTCCATTGCCCGTTACGCAGACCGAAATCTCATTAGACATTGGATCACCTTCCTTTCATTACGTTGACGATGGGATGAAGGTAGGGGCCAGGCCCTGAGTCTGCAAGGCAAGTTATGTGAACGATTGCGTATATAATTGAGTTGCCAAACGATTTTCTGGCGCTATCATTCGCGAGCTTTCAGTCGAGAGCCCCTCTCAGCCGTCCAGGTTCAACACGATCTTTCCGATATGGCTGCTGCTTTCCATCAGCTGGTGCGCCTCTACGACGTCTGCGAACGGCAAGGCAGCGTGGATGACCGGCGCGACCGTCCCCGCCTCCAGCAGCGGCCAGACCTGGCCTGAGAGATCGTCGCGGATCGCCCGCTTTTCTTCCGCCGTTCGCGGCCGCATTGTCGAGCCGGTGACCGTCAGGCGCTTCACCATGATCGGGCTCAGGTTTACCTTTTCTGCCACATTGCCGCCGAGGAAAGCGATGATCGACAGGCAACCATCCTTGGCGAGCACGGAAAGGTTCTTTTCGAAATAGGCAGCGCCGATCATGTCGAGGACGACGTCGACGCCCTTGCCGCCGGTTTCCGCCTTGACGACCTCGGCAAAGTCTTCGGTTCTGTAATCGATACCCCTGACGGCGCCGAGCCTTTCGCAGGCCTGGCACTTTGCCTTCGAACCCGCGGTGGCGTACACAGTTGCGCCAAAAGCGCGGGCGAGCTGGATCGCCGTGGTGCCAATGCCGCTCGTGCCACCATGGATCAACACGGTTTCGCCCTCGGTAAGCCCAGCCATCTGGAAAAGGTTGGCCCAGACGGTAAAGAAGGTCTCGCAAAGGGCCGCGGCCTTGACCGCGTCATATCCCTTTGGCCAGGGCAATGCCTGGCAGGCCGGCACGGCGCAGAATTCCGCATAACCGCCGCCATTTGCCAGCGCGCAGACCTTGTCGCCGATCCCGAAATCGCTGACACCGTCACCCAGCGCGACCACTTCGCCGGCAATCTCCAGCCCAAGAACGGGGCTGGCGTCCTTGGGCGCCGGATAATTGCCGCTGCGCTGCGCTACATCCGGCCGATTGACGCCCGCCGCCTCGACCTTCACCAGGATCTCTCCGGGCAGCACCGCCGGCAGAGGTCCGGTCGCAAGCACCATCACTTCAGGCCCGCCGAAAGTCGGCAGATCGACAAAACGCATTTGCGCGGGAAGCGACATGGCAGGACTCCTCTCAGTGGCTTGCCACTGACTTAGGACAGTCTGCCACCGACGGGAAGGCGACGTTCCGCCGCGCGGCTACTTTGCATCGCCGAAAATTGCAAAAACGAGGCCGCCGTCGTTGTCCTTCGCCTCCGCCTTGACGGCGGCAATCTCGGCGCCGATGCGGCTGACATCATCAAGCAGCAGGCCCTGCGGCAGTTCGAGCACGCCGATCGAACAGCGAAGCAGGGGGAAGTCGCGTTCTTCGCCGAAACGGTCGTGCCCGCGGATTTTCCCAGCCGCCCGTTCTTCCGACGAATAAAGCTCGATCACATCGTCATGGAAATCGGACAGAAGGCGCTCGAGGATCTCCGTCAGTTCGTCCCGCGTCCAGTCGCGCACGCCGATGAAAAAATCGTCGCCGCCCACATGGCCGAGGAAATCGTCATCCGAGAAAAAGTAGCGTCTGACCAGCGCTGCAAAAAGCGAGATCGCGTGATCGCCCATATGGAAGCCGTAATGATCGTTGAACGGCTTGAAATGGTCGAAGTCGCAATAGCAGAAGAAGCGGGTCTGTTCGTCGTCGCGGCCGGCTTCCTGCATGAAGTCGCGGATGGCGCGGTTGCCCGGCAGGCTCGTCAGCGGGTTCTGGTCCTGCGCGATCTTCAACTGCTTTTCGTTGACGACCTTGATGAGCGAGGCAGCCGAAACGACCCCGGCGTAACGCATGTTCTCCGTCAGGATGACGCAGGCGCTGTTGTCCATATTGGCAAACAGGCTCATCAGTTCCTCGGCTTCCGCGTCGAGCCCGATGATTGGCGCGCGGTCGACGAAATGGGCGATGGTGCGTTCGTAGACCTTGTTCTTCAAAAGATCGCGGCCGAACGGCTGATAGATATATTCCTTGAGGTGATATTCGTTGATGACACCGCGCGGTTCGCCATTGGCATTGAGGACGGGAAAGAAGGCCTGCCGGGGATTGCGGCGGAAAAGTTCGAAAACGCTGTCGATGCTTTCGTTCTCGTAGACGGTCGGCAGGTGTTCGATCTGCTTGCGGATGAGGATCTCGTCGAGCGACTGGCTGGAGCGGCGGGAACGGCCGATATCGGCAAGATAGGGAAACGACGGCTGTAACTCGCTGACAAAGGTGGTCGGCCGGGCGATGAACCAGCCCTGGACGAGGTCGACGCCATATTCGCGGCAGGCGAGGAATTCCGCCTCAGTCTCGATGCCCTCGGCAATCACCCGGATGCCGAGTACATGCGCGATGTTGACGATGTTCTTCACCAGGTGCCGCTTGCGCGGATTGCGGTCGATGCCGGCGACGAAATGGCGGTCGATCTTGAGATAGTCGACCGGATAGTCGCAAAGCAGCTTCATCTCGCCATGGCCGACGCCGAAATCGTCGATCGCAAGCTTGAAACCCTCCTTGCGCATCTGCGTCACCAGATCGGCAAATTCGGGTACGCTGGTATTGTCGAACCGTTCGGAAAACTCGAAACAAACCGAAGACGGCGCGATATTGGCCATCCGCAGGTGCTGGACGACCTTTTCGAGGAAGAGCTGGCCATGCGGGATCAGCCGGACATCGAGATTGAGGAAAAGCGTTGCGGAAGAATAGTCGGGAACGCTTGCAAACTTTGCAAGAGCCCGGGTCGCCATCATCTGCTCCAATGCCAGAAGCTGGCCGATCTCATGCGCCTGGTCGAGAAGTTCGGGCGGAGAAGAAAAGCCGATCCGCTCCTGGCCCCGCAGCAGGGATTCATAACCAAAGACGGAGCCCGTGCCGATCTCGACGATCGGCTGGAAAGCATTTTCCAGAACCAGCTTCCCCAGCGCGACCAGCTGATCGCTTGCGTATCGACGGAAGACGCCCGGTTCCAAAATGGCCGCAGACGACATTACTCATTACCCCACGCGCAATGGCCTAAAATTGCAGGTGAAGCTCCCACCAATTCCTCAAGAATCCCTTTCCCGAGGATGAAAGTTTTGTGACGATGAAAGATGTTTTTATTCAATATTTTGGGGAGTTTGGCAAGCGTGGCATCCGGCTATGGGCGGTTGCTAAGCGCCCGACGTAATATCGTCAGATGCAGGCTGCTCCTTCGTCGGTTCCCAAAGCTCGACCGGATTGCCTTCGGGGTCGTGAATGCGAGCAAAGCGACCAACTTCCGAATCCCACTCGGTGCGAGTTTCCACCGTGATCCCGCTCGCCGTCAGGCTTGATATGAACCCATCAAGGTCATCAACCCGAAAGTTGATCATCCATTGCTGTCCTGCTCGTCCAAAATAGTCGGTATTTTCAGAGAACGGACCAAAAATTGTTGCTCCTGCCTGTTGTTGCCATACCGACTTGTGCAGGTCGTCAATTCCAAGATGTTTCTCGTACCATTCGGCAAGCCCTACCGGGTCGGCCGCTTTGAAAAACACACCACCAATTCCAACGATCTTCGGCACGCAATTTCTCCCCTAACGTGGGAAGACAATGCCGCCGAGGGCATTCACATGCAACTCCAGATCGACCAAGGCGGCCTTCTGAGGCGGGTGGAGCGACCTTCTTCCTTGGGCATTTCGATTTCAGCAACTTCCCAATCACCCCCATCCGCGCTTTTGGGACAGGATGGTTCGCAATCCCTTCTTGATTGGCGACGGGATCAAAAATAACTCAATCTGGTGAGAAGACCGTCGCCAGAGAGTCGATTCCGCCAATGACCAAACCCAATATTCTGATCATCATGGTCGACCAACTGAACGGGACCTTGTTTCCGGACGGTCCGGCGGAGTGGTTGCATGCGCCGCATCTCAAAAGCCTGGCGGCGCGTTCGGCCCGATTTGTCAACAACTATACCTCTTCGCCGCTCTGCGCGCCGGCGCGGGCTTCCTTCATGGCCGGGCAATTGCCGAGCCGAACCCGCGTCTACGACAATGCTGCGGAATATGTTTCCTCGATCCCGACCTATGCGCATCACCTGCGCCGCGCCGGATATTACACCGCGCTGTCGGGCAAGATGCATTTCGTCGGGCCAGACCAGTTGCACGGCTTTGAGGAGCGGCTGACGACGGACATCTATCCGGCCGATTTCGGCTGGACCCCGGACTACCGAAAGCCTGGAGAGCGGATCGACTGGTGGTATCACAATCTCGGCTCGGTGACCGGCGCGGGCGTTGCCGAAATCACCAACCAGATGGAATATGACGACGAGGTCGCCTTCCTCGCCAACCAGAAGCTTTATCACCTCGCCCGCGAGCGTGACGATGCAGCCCGTCGGCCCTGGTGCCTGACCGTTTCCTTCACCCATCCGCACGACCCCTATGTGGCACGCAGAAAATTCTGGGACCTCTATGAGGATTGCGAACACCTTCTGCCGGAGGTTGGCGAAATACCGCTCGCGGAACAGGATCCGCATTCCCAGCGGATCATCTTTTCCTGCGACTACAAGAATTTCGACGTCACGGATGACCATATCCGCCGGGCGCGCCAGGGCTATTTTGCCAACCTTTCCTATATCGACGAGAAGGTCGGCGAACTGATCGATACGTTGACCCGCACACGGATGCTCAACGATACCTTCATCCTGTTCTGCTCCGACCATGGTGACATGCTGGGAGAGCGGGGGCTGTGGTTCAAGATGAACTTCTTCGAAGGATCGGCGCGCGTGCCGCTGATGATTGCCGGCCCGGGTATCTCCCCTGCCCTCCTTGCAGCGCCGGTTTCCAACCTCGACGTCACGCCGACACTCTGCGATCTGGCCGGAATTTCGATGGACGAGATCAAGCCATGGACGGATGGCGAAAGCCTGAAGCCGGTCATCGATGGAGGCATCCGCTCCGCACCGGTGCTGATGGAATATGCGGCAGAAGGCTCCTACGCGCCGCTGGTCGCTATCCGCGAAGGCAAGTGGAAATATATCCACTGCGAGCTGGACCCGGAGCAGCTATTTGATCTCCAGGCCGATCCGAAGGAGCTCAGAAACCTTGCCGCGGATCCGGCCTATACAGACGTGCTGGAGGATTTCAGAGCCAAGCGGAGGGCCAAGTGGGACATGGCCGCTTTCGATGCGGCCGTGCGGGAAAGCCAGGCACGGCGCTGGGTGGTCTACGAGGCGCTTCGCAACGGAGCCTATTATCCTTGGGACCATCAGCCATTACAAAAGGCCTCGGAGCGCTACATGCGCAACCATATGAACCTCGACAATCTCGAGGAATCCAAACGCTACCCGCGCGGAGAATGAGATGAAAGCCCAGCCGATCGCCAGCCATTTCATCGATGGCGAATATGTCGAGGATACCGAGGGCACTCTCATCGAAAGCCTTTATCCGGCAACCGGGGAGGTGATTGCCCGGCTGCACGCGGCAACGCCTGCCATCGTCGAACGGGCGATCGCTGCGGCCAAACGCGCCCAGCCAGAATGGGGGGCAATGAGCCCGACGGCGCGCGGGCGTATCCTCAAACGCGCCTCGGAGATCATGCGGGAGAGGAACCGCGAGCTTTCCGAACTTGAGACGCTCGACACCGGCAAGCCGATCCAGGAGACGATTGTCGCCGACCCGACCTCCGGGGCGGACAGTTTCGAGTTCTTCGGCGGGGTGATCGCCGCGGGCATGAACGGCAGCTATATCCCGCTCGGCGGCGATTTTGCCTATACCAAGCGTGTGCCGCTCGGCGTCTGCGTCGGCATCGGCGCCTGGAACTATCCCCAGCAGATTGCCTGCTGGAAAGGTGCGCCGGCACTTGCCGCCGGCAATGCCATGGTCTTCAAGCCGTCCGAGAACACGCCGCTCGGGGCGCTGAAGATCGCCGAGATTTTGCATGAAGCGGGCCTTCCCAAGGGACTCTACAACGTCATCCAGGGCGACCGGAATACCGGGCCGCTGCTGGTCAACCACCCGGATGTGGCGAAGGTTTCCTTGACCGGTTCGGTGCCGACAGGCCGCAAAGTGGCGGCAGCGGCTGCCGGGAGCCTGAAGCACGTGACGATGGAACTTGGCGGTAAGTCGCCGCTGATCGTTTTTGACGATGCCGATATCGACAGCGCCATCGGCGGCGCCATGCTCGGCAATTTCTATTCGACAGGGCAGGTCTGCTCCAACGGCACGCGCGTCTTCGTGCAGAGGAATCTCAAGGATGCTTTCCTGTCGCGGCTGAAGGAGCGGACGGAAAAGATCGTCATCGGCGACCCGATGGACGAGGCGACGCAACTTGGACCGATGGTCTCCTTCGACCAGCGCCAGAAGGTTCTGAGCTATATCGACAAGGGCAAGGCTGAGGGCGCGACGCTTCTGACGGGAGGCGGCATTCCCAACCACGTCACCGGCGAGGGTTATTACGTGCAGCCGACCGTGTTTGCGGACGTCACCGACGATATGACTATCGCCCGCGAAGAGATTTTCGGGCCTGTGATGTGTGTGCTCGATTTCGACGACGAGGAAGAGGTGATCGCCCGCGCCAATGCGACCGAATTCGGCCTGTCGGCCGGCGTTTTCACCGCCGATCTTTCTCGCGGCCATCGCGTGGCGGATCAGCTTGAAGCCGGCACATTGTGGATCAACACCTACAATCTCTGCCCGGTGGAAATTCCCTTCGGCGGCTCCAAGCAGTCCGGCTTCGGGCGCGAGAATTCGCTTGCGGCGCTGGAACACTATTCGGAGCTGAAGACGGTCTATGTCGGCATGGGCAAGGTCGAGGCGCCGTATTGAGGTTGACGGAATGAAAAGCGCAGATTTCGTCATTATCGGTTCCGGCTCGGCGGGGTCGGCGCTGGCCTATCGTCTGTCGGAGGACGGCAAGAACTCGGTGATCGTCATCGAGGCGGGCGGATCGGATTTCGGGCCGTTCATCCAGATGCCGGCGGCACTTGCCTGGCCGATGAGCATGAAGCGCTACAATTGGGGTTATCTTTCAGAACCCGAGCCGAACCTCAACAACCGGCGCATCACTGCGCCGCGCGGAAAGGTAATCGGCGGGTCATCCTCGATCAACGGCCTCGTTTATGTCCGCGGCCATGCGGAAGACTTCAATCGCTGGGAAGAGCTTGGCGCGACCGGCTGGGCCTATGCGGACGTGCTTCCCTATTTCAAGCGCATGGAGACGTCCGAGGGTGGCGAGGACGGCTGGCGGGGCACCGACGGACCGCTGCATGTCAAGCGCGGGCCGGTGAAGAATCCGCTCTTCCACGCCTTCATCGAAGCCGGGAAACAGGCCGGCTTCGAGCTCACCGACGATTACAATGGCTCGAAGCAGGAAGGCTTCGGGCTGATGGAACAAACGATCCACAATGGCCGCCGCTGGTCTGCCGCCAACGCCTATCTGAAGCCGGCGCTGAAACGGCCGAATGTCGAAATCGTCTATGGCTTCGCCAACAGGGTCGTCATCGAGAATGGCCGCGCGGTGGGCGTGGAGATCGAGCGCCGGGGGGGCGCCGAAACCATCATGGCCAATCGCGAGGTGATCATTTCGGCCTCCTCCTTCAATTCGCCGAAACTGCTGATGCTTTCCGGCATCGGTCCGGCGGAGCATCTGAAGGCTATGGGTATCGAGGTGAAGGCGGATCGGACTGGCGTCGGTGCCAACCTGCAGGACCACATGGAATTTTACTTCCAACAGGTCTCGACGAAGCCGGTGTCGCTTTATTCCTGGCTTCCCTGGTTCTGGCAGGGAGTGGCCAGCGCGCAATGGCTGCTTTCCAAAGGAGGGCTCGGCGCTTCCAACCAGTTCGAGGCCTGCGCCTTCCTGCGCTCGGCACCCGGTTTGAAGCAGCCGGACATCCAGTACCATTTCCTGCCAGTGGCGATTTCCTATGACGGCAAGGCAGCAGCAAAAAGCCACGGCTTCCAGGTCCATGTCGGCTATAATCTGTCGAAATCACGTGGAAACGTGACGCTTCGCTCGCCCGACCCCAAGGCGGATCCGGTTATCCGGTTCAACTACATGAGCCATGCGGAAGACTGGGAAAAATTCCGCCACTGCGTGCGGTTGACCCGTGAAATCTTCGGTCAGAAGGCCTTCGACCAGTATCGTGGTCCGGAGATCCAGCCCGGCGAGCACGTCCAGACGGACGAGGAGATCGACGCCTTCCTGCGCGAGCATCTGGAGAGCGCCTACCACCCCTGCGGCACCTGCCGCATGGGCCGCGCCGACGATCCCCTCGCCGTCGTCGATCCGGAATGTCGGGTGATCGGCGTGGAACGATTGCGCGTTGCCGACAGTTCGATCTTCCCGCATGTCACCTACGGCAATCTCAACGGTCCGTCGATCATGACTGGCGAGAAGGCCGCCGACCATATCCTTGGCAGACAGCCTCTGCCCCGCAGCAATCAGGAGCCCTGGATCAATCCGAGAGCCGCTGTGAGCGACCGGTAGTCAGTGGCCAACGCTGTCGAGAAAATTCCGGGTGTCTCCCAAGCGCCTGCGGCGGCGAGCCATGATGCCGGGCCATTCGTTCGAGGGGCTACTCAGTTCAAGACTATGAGGATGCCTTGGTCGCTAGTGCCTCCTTGCAGACTTGCTCGACGAGCCCCTGAAGGACCTGAATGCGTTCCACCAGCCATTGCAGCTCTTCGTCAGTGATTTCGTAGTGGGGAGAATAGCGTGCATCGACATAAGCGCGATCGAGCCGTTCGAAGCACCGGCGGGCGAACTTGGTATCCCGCGGCCATGCCTCGATCAGCCGCGGCTCGAGCCGCTCTGCCGAGGACCGAAGAGATTTCAGCCGGTGCGATTTTGGGCTGTAGAGCGTCAGCACGAGGAGGACGCAGTGGTAGAGGCGCTCTGTGGCCTGATGGAGCATAAATGCACCATCGCACCAAATCCTTCGCTCGATGGCAATGCTGGCTAATTCGAAAGCGTCCGCGGAAAGGGCGAACCATCTTTGAAAATATGCCTGTGCTTCCTTCCTCGCCTCGTCTTCGCTGAGCGGCTTTGGTGCCACAAAGGGATGGCCGTCCTTCTCATAGAGCATGATGCCATCGCGGACGATGTCGATGAAGAACGGCTTCCCGCGGGCCAGCTGGTCGTTCACATCCTGCAGCGTGTGCACGATGACATTGACCGGCGTTTCAATCGTTTTCGTCACCAATAGCTCGCGCAAAAAATGATCGGAGACGTCGTGCCAAAGCTCGTTTTCCTCGCCGACGCTATGCATGTTGACGACGACAAGAATGTCATAGTCGGAGCGGTAACCGCTCTTGTGGTCCTCCACCCAGCCGCCGCGGCTATACGAACCAAATAAAATGACTTTGAGGATCCGGCCGGCCTTCTGTTTTTCCGAAAGCTTTGACTGCTGCGCGGCATCGAACTCCTCGAAAATAATCTTCAAGGCGCGCGAAAGCTCCCGCCGCTTGCGCTCCGGAAGATGGCCTAAAGCCTCGTTGTCAGTCACACCAACACCTGTGTCCATTGTCGTACAGCAGCCTCGCAAATTTATGGAAGCAAGCCACGCTTGAAATCGTGGCTACGACTTGATCATCGCACTAGCTCACTCGTGAAGATATACAACCTAAAGGCTTTCCCCGCCACTCGTTGCACATACCGATGACGTCAGTGACGATAGTCTGCGTGCCGCGGACTCGCTAGTTCCATAGATGCCCTTGGTCAACCTGAACGAATCTACGAACGGAACAGATGCCACGGCCTCGACTCGTGATCAGACGTTCAACATGTCGGTGCCCGAACGCGATCGTCAGTCAAAAAGAGCTGCTCACACGCGTCCAGTTCGACATCAGCCAAAGATAGGGTCGCGTAAGAGATAGCCCCTTCGGATAGCGATCTCCCATCTATAAAAACCCGATCCAGCGACCAGCAATCACGGCGCCGACCCAGGAAAGAACCGAAAATGTTGCACCAACACGCAATGCCATACTTGGCGTCTCTCCCGAAAGCACCGCTCGCCATCCGCTTCCGAAGTGCACGACCGCGACGTTGACAAGGGCGAGCGCGACAAGGCAGAGCTTCGCCAGGAAGGCGGTGTTTCTTGCATATTCCGTTGGTCGGACAGAAAACAGGCAGAGGCCGGTGAGGACGGCGAGAAAGACGCCTGCGGCGGCGATCCGGGAAAGATAGGGAGCAATCGCGGCCAAGGGGACAGCCGGAGCAAAGCCCAGCAATCGCAGGTCGAGCGCCAGGATCGCTCCGAAAAGCGTACCGATGCCGAGGATATGTGCGGCGTTGACCAAGAGATAGAGTGTCGAAGAGGCAATCAGGGCTCGTGCAAGCAGCGTCTCGGCAAGCGGCGCAAGCCACTCCATCGACATCGCCTCAATTGCTCTTGATCCGCTCGGGATAGATGTCGAAGGTTTTGCCAGCGACGATGATCCGGACGGCCTTCATGCGCTTTTCGTTGCGGTCTTCGGAACGGTTGCCGGTGGCAACGATTCCATCGCCGACTTTTGCCTGCCCCTCCACAAAGCCCGAGCGCTGGGTCTGGTTCGGGTTGCCGAGTTCGACACGCCAGACTCCATCTTCGGCCTTGACCTCTAAAGTAGGATGCGGCGGCGCGAAGGAAAGCGACTGGATCGTGCCCTTAAGATCGATCTGGTCGGCTTCGGCCCAGGACCAGCCATGGTGGGCCGCAGCCGAGCCCGCCAATGCGGCGGCAAGGGCGGCTCCGGCAAAAATGCGGGTGATTGGATATCGGGTCATGGAGGCTCTCCCCGGGGTTTTAGAATTCACCTGGGAAGATGTGGACGCGGTGGCGATTGACCAGAGGGTTTCACCTCTTCTTGAATGACCGGTGAGACGCCGGTCAATTCGCCGCCGTCACCGCAATCGCCCGATCCAGGATCAGCCGGCCGAGCGCACGGTAGTCGCCATCGAAATGGTGGCCGCCGTCCCGCGCCAAGATCTGAGCGCCCGGCATTTCCGCAACCGCCGGGCAGGCGCTGTCTTCCTCCGCAAGACCATAGATACACTGGATCTTGAAGGGCTCGATTGCCCTCAGATCATCGATGGGATCGCCATATTTGCCGGCGCCGGAAAAACCGAGCCAGCCGGTGACATCGATTTCAAAATCGGCCTGATGCGACAATGCCAGCAGCGAGACAAGCGTGACCGCCTGCCTGTCTACCTCGGGCAGAAGCCGGTAGGTGGCCGGCAGAATGTTCGCACCGAAGGAATATCCGATCAGCAGCACGTCTTCGACCTGCCACCGGTTGCGATAAGCTCTGATGATCCGGGAAAGATCGGCGGCGGTCTGTTCCGGCGTCTTTTCGCTCCAGAAATAGCGCAACGCATCCACGCCCACGACCGGAATGCCGTCCTCCTTGAGATAGGCGCCCAGTTGCTGATCGATATCGCGCCAGCCGCCGTCGCCGGAATAGATGATCGCCATGGCGTCGTGCCGGGGTATCGCCTCGATTGGCACGATCGGCAGATTGAGTGGGGAAGCGGAGCCGGCCAACCCTTTCGTGATCGACGCGGTGTTGAGCGTCAGCGCCGCAGCGGGATTGTCCGCCGTCTCGCGCAGTTCGACCGCCGGATGGGTTTCCTTCAGGGCTTCCACGTGCACGCGACCGGCAGCGTCCGCGCCCGGGGTGAAGACGACGCGCACCGGATTGGGCAGATCGCCCGGGGTCAGTCCATAAACCATACCCTCCGGTACGGGCGTTTTCGGCGCCGGGGTGCAGAGCACTTTGGAGAGCGGGATCGTGGTCTTGGGGTCCACTGAAATGGTTTCGGCAATGGTGGAGACGGGCGTCTGGGCTGCAATGGCGAGCGCGAGCGTCGCCCCGTCGCCGATGCCGGCGACCACGGGCGGGCGGTAGTCGGAAATCTCGGCCGACCGATGAAGTTGGCGGCTCAGATCCTCGATATCGGCGACAAGATAGAGGCAGTCATCCTGCTCAGCCTTCAGTGCAGCGTAATATTCCGGCAGATCGACTCCCACCACCAACGCGCCGTCCTTGATAAGAGTGGCGGTAATCTCCGCTTCCCTCTCCGACCAGCCTTCGCCATCGGAAAGCAACACGACGATGCCGACTGCCGGGCCGTCGGGATAGGAGATCCGGCTGGTTGGCAGACTTCTGGTCTCAAGTTCGGAACCGGATACGAGATGGAAGACTGTCGCAGCAGCCGTGATGCTTGCGACGATGATCGGCAAAAGCCTCATCGGCGCAATAGTCCCTTGAGCCCACCGCCAATGAGCATGGTTATGTCGAATACTGAAAGGACGGGCATGCCAGTGCCGGAGACCGCCAGATAACGCGGATGCCAATCCGGATCGAACTTTGACTTGAAAGCCTGGACCCCGCGAAAATTATAGAAGCGTTCGCCGTTGCGGAAGATGCGCTCGCCGACATGGTTCCAGAGCGGAGCCTTGCTATGGGTCGAAAGGCCGGCAAGCGGCGCCATGCCGAGGTTCAGCGTCTTATACCCCTCGGCCTTCATGTGCTCCATGATACGCACGAAGAGAAGATCCATCATGCCGCGATGGGTCTCGGGGAGATGCCGCATCAGGTCGATGAAGGCATCGCCGCCGGACGCCGTGGAGAGAATGCTGGCAAAGGCCACAATGCGGCCTTTCAACCGGATGACTGCCACCGGTCCGGCAGCGACATATTGCGACTGGAATGTCCCCAGCGAGAACCCTTTTTCCGCTGCATTCTGCGCGGCAAGCCATGTGCGGGAAACGGAAAGCAGTTCATCAAGAACGGCCGGCACCTCCTCCGGCTTCAGCATCGAGAACTCGAGCCCGTCGCGGACCGCCCTGTTGATCGAACGGCGGAGCTTCAGCCAAGCGCCGCCCTTGAGATCGAACCTGGTGAGATCGACGACCGCCTGTTCGCCGAGCTTGTAAGGCTTCAATCCGGCCTCGACAGTCAGCGGCAGAAATTCCGGCGAGACCTGATAGAACACCGCCCGGCACCCTGCCTTTCGGGCCGTCTCCATGAATTTCAGCACCAGATCGGGCCAGGCCTTGCGGCAGCCGATCGGATCGAACAACGCCACCCATGAGCGGCCTTGCTGGGCATACATGATGAAGGCCTTGCCGCAGCTGGAGAAGAGGATCTTCTTGTCGCCGAGGCGCACCAGGCCCCCGATCGCATTCGGCTGCGTGGCTAGGATCTCCACGGCCCGGTTCATCTCCTCGTCGGATGGGGGCTTGCGGCAGGGAGCCGCGCGCCGCAGCCGGTTGGTGGCGACCGTGCCGATCAGAAGCGTCAATGCAAGGCCGGAGGGCGCGTGCATCGGGTCGCCCGAAAGAAACAGCGTCCAACCCAATCTCGCCAGGCTTTCCTCGAGAAAGAGATTGGCGGCGAATGCGATCGTAAAGAGGATCAGGCTGAAGAAGAGGATGATACCGCTGCCGGGGGTAAGCCTGCGGATCAACACCTTCGCCAGCGATACAGCGAGAGGAGCAGGCCGGCTTTCCGGCGAACCCGTATGCGGCTCGGAAGTGTCGTCAATTTGGGCAGTCTCTGCCATGGAATACCTGTCGGGATTAAAGATTGCGCGGCACATTAGATGTCGCGCATGGACCGAAGCTTGCGACGACGGCTATTTACCCGCACTCCGTGAAGCAGAAAATGACATGTATCAATTTTTTACGCTTTTAATGCGGGCGAGAACGGGGTTTAAGGCCGGCCGCGATGCAGCGGCCGGGCCAGATAACCCGAAGACCGGCATCGTCAGGCGTTTGTAAAAACCTTCCACCGCGTCGGACGAAAGCGCACCTCGCTTCCGAGCGCCACCGGCGCATGAAGCGGCACCTCGACCTCGACGTGATAAGGCGCATGGCCCTCATTGGCGATGTCGATCTCTGCAATGCGGGTGCCTGCCAGCCGGCGGCAGGCGGTGACCTTGCCGAACAGCGCATCCTGAGCGTCGACAAGAGATACATCCTCAGGGCGGAAGAAGAGCTCCCCGCTTCCTGCCGCCGGTTCTGAAATGCCGATGGGTTGCCCCTGGAAGAGAATGGTTTTGTCTTTTACTTCCACCGGCAAATGCGAGGATTCTCCGATGAAGGAAAAGACGAAGGGCGAGCCGGGACGGTCGTAGACATCGTCGGCGGAACCGACCTGCTCGATCTTGCCCTGGCTCATGACCACGACCCGGTCGGCAAGCTCGAGAGCCTCTTCCTGGTCATGGGTGACAAACACCGTCGTATGACCGGTCCTGTCGTGAAATTCCCGCAGCCAGCGCCGCAATTCCTTGCGTACCTTGGCGTCGAGGGCGCCGAACGGTTCGTCGAGCAGCAGAATGCGAGGCTCAATCGCCATGGCGCGGGCAAGCGCCACGCGCTGGCGCTGACCGCCGGAAAGCTGGTTCGGATACCGTTTCTCAAGCCCCCCGAGGTGAACCATGTCCAGCAGATCCGAGACGCGGCGGCGTATCTCGGATTTCGGCGGGCGGGCTGACGACGGGCGGACCTTCAGACCGAAACCGATGTTCTCCGCGACCGTCATGTGACGGAACAGCGCGTAGTGCTGAAAGACGAAGCCGACATTGCGCTCCTGCACCGAACGGTGGGACGCGTCTTCGTCGCCGAAAAAAATCTGACCCGCGGTCGGAAAATCCAGACCGGCGATCAGGCGCAGAAGCGTCGTCTTGCCCGAACCGGAAGGCCCGAGAAGCGCGATCAGTTCACCGGAAGCGATTTTCAGCGAAACGTCGTTCAGCGCCGGAAAGCGTTCGAATTCCTTGCGGATATTGTTGATGGTGACTTCCATCGATGCGTAAACCTTTCAATGCCTGCCGCCGGCATTGCCGGCACCGAACCGAAGTTCGAGAAGTGTCTTGAGGGCAAGGGTGACGAGCGCAAGCAGTGCAAGCAGCGATGCCACCGCGAAGGCCGCTACCATGTTGTACTCATTATAAAGTATCTCGACATGCAGCGGCATGGTGTTGGTGAGCCCGCGAATGCGGCCTGAAACCACCGACACGGCGCCGAACTCGCCCATGGCGCGGGCATTGCAGAGCAACACCCCATAGAGCAGGCCCCATTTGATGTTTGGGAGCGTGACCAACCGGAAGGTCTGCCAGCCGGATGCGCCAAGCGACAGCGCCGCCTCTTCGTCGCCGCTTCCCTGGTCCTGCATCAGCGGGATCAGTTCGCGCGCCACGAAGGGAAACGTCACGAATACCGTCGCCAATACGATACCCGGCACGGCGAAGAGGATCTCTATACCCCAGCTTTTCAGAAGAGGGCCAAGCAGGCTGCCCGAACCGAAAAGCAGAACGTAGACGAGACCCGAGATTACCGGGGAGATCGAGAACGGCAGATCGATGAGGGTGATCAGGAAGGCTTTGCCCTTGAACTCAAACTTCGCGATCGCCCAGGAGGCACAGAGCCCGAAGACGAGATTGAGCGGCACGGCGATCGCTGCGACCAGAAGCGTCAGCCGGATAGCAGCCGCTGCATCCGGCTCGGCCAGAGCTTCGTAATAGGCGCCCCACCCTTCCCGGAAAGCCTCCACGAAGACCGAAAGGAGCGGCAGAAAAAGAAAGAAGACGAGAAAAGCAAGCGAAAGCAGGAGAAGCACGACCTTCGTCGCCAGCCCCTCATCTGCCGGATCGCGGAAGGCCGCTTTGGGAGTGCGGGGGTGGTCAGACATTACCGTACCTCCTGCGGCTCCAGGCCTGAATGAGATTGATGACAAGCAACATCAGGAAGGAGATGAGCAGCATGATCGTGGCGATCGCTGTTGCGCCCGCATAGTTGAACTCCTCCAGCCGGATGACGATCAGCAGCGGCGCGATCTCCGAAACATAGGGAATATTGCCGGCAATGAAGATCACGGAACCATATTCTCCGACACCTCTGGCAAAGGCGAGCGCAAAGCCGGTCAGTATCGCCGGCGTCAGTCCAGGCAGGATGACCCGGGAGATCGTCTGGAACCGGTTGGCACCGAGCGTTGCAGCTGCCTCCTCAACCTCCCGATCGATCTCTTCCATGATCGGCTGAACGGTGCGAACCACGAAAGGGAGCCCGATAAAGATGAGTGCTATGACGATGCCAAGCGGCGTAAACGCGATGCGGAAGGGCATGAAGAGGGAGCCGATCCAGCCGTTCGGAGCGTAGAGCGAGGCAAGCGCAATGCCGGCTACAGCCGTCGGCAAGGCGAAAGGCAGATCCACCATGGCATCAACCAGCCGCCGGCCGGGAAAGTTGTAGCGGGTGAGCACCCAGGCGAGAATCGTGCCGAAGACGACATTGACCAAGGCAGCCAGAAAGGCCGTGCCGAAGGATATATAAAGAGCGTCGAGCGTACGTCGGTCGGCAAAGACGGCAAAAAAGCCGCTCCAGCCAAGCTCGGCGGTGCGCCAGAGCAGACCGGCAAGGGGGATGAGAATGATCAGCGACAGGTAGGCGAGCGAAAAGCCGAGCGTCAACCCGAAACCCGGGATGATGCTCGGCTGCTTCAGTCGCCACTTCGCCGGTGAGGCAGTGGCGGTATGGGTCATAAAGGATTCCGAATTACTTCCCGGGCTTGTAGATCTGGTCGAAGATGCCGCCGTCGCCGAAATGTTCGGGCTGCGCCTTTTTCCAGCCGCCGAAGATCGGATCGTCGATTGTGACAAGCTTGATGTCCGGCAGAGCCTTCAGCAGATCCGGCTTTACCACATCACGCTTAGAAGGACGATAGAAGTGCTTCGCGGCGAGGTTTTGCCCTTCGTCGGAATAGAGATAGTGCAGATAGGCCTCGGCCTGCTTGCGGGTGCCCTTGGCGTCGACATTGGCATCGACGACGGCGACCGGCGGTTCGGCGAGGATGGAAACCGGCGGTACGACGATATCGAAAGCGTCCTTGCCGAATTCTTCGCCGGCCAGATAGGCCTCGTTTTCCCAGGCAAGCAGCACATCGCCGATCTGGCGCTGGGCGAAGGTGACCGTCGAGCCACGGGCACCGGTGTCGAGGACGGGCGCGCGTTTATAAAGATCGGCGATATAGCCCTTGATCTTCGCCTGATCGCCCTTGAACTCCTCGTTCGCCCAAGCCCAGGCGGCAAGATAATTCCAGCGCGCGCCACCTGAGGTTTTCGGGTTCGGGGTGACGATCTGGACGTCGCCCTTCACCAGGTCGCCCCAGTTCTTGATCCCCTTGGGATTACCCTTGCGGACAAGGAAGACGATGGTCGAAGTATAGGGCGAGGCATTGTTGGGAAGGCGCGCACGCCAGCCGGCTTTGATCTTGCCGGTCTTCTCGATTGCGTTGATATCGCTTTCGAGCGCCAGCGTCACCACATCCGCCTCAAGGCCATCGATGACCGAGCGGGCCTGCGCACCGGAGCCGCCATGCGACTGCCGGATCGACACGTCTTCTCCCGTCTGGGCCTTCCAGGACTTTGCAAAGGCAGCGTTGACGTCCTTGTAGAGTTCGCGGGTCGGATCGTAGGAAACGTTGAGAAGCTGGGTATCGGCGAAAGCGGGCGTGAACACCCCGACTGTCAGGGAAAGACCGAGAGCGACGGCCCCCAATCCCTTGCCGAATCGCCTGGTGAAACTGAACATGAAGCTCCCTCCTGTGGTTTGGCCGAAACTCTATCGGTTGGGTCGACTTAGTCAATCGAAGGCAAAAAGAAGGCAAAACTGTTTCCCTCGCCGTATTCGGGGGGCAAAGAATGGGTTAATCTTTCTGGCAACGGCAGAACGTGCGCATTGGGAAAAGCGCCTTCGGGAAAATCACAATCCAGCCGCAAGGGAGATTTTGAGGCATTCGAAGAAAGATTTTTCGCCTATTCCGCAACGTGACCGGTTATGGCCATATATGATCCGACGGATGCAAAACCGTTGCTGCCGATCCAAAGATCACCCGCGCCTAACGGAGTTGAAAGATTGAGCGTCGCCTTCACCAAGGAAGATAGTGCCGAAACCGCTTCGGAAACCCTATTGCCCGACCGTCCGATTTCACCTCACCCGAACCTGGTGACGGAGGACGGATTGAAGGCACTGGAACTGCAGCTGGCTCGGGCGCGTGAGGCTTATGAGGCTACGACCACGATCGAAGACGTGAACGAACGCCGCCGGCAGGCTGCCGGCCCGCTGCGCGATCTGCGTTATTTCGCGGAAAGAGTCCGCACCGCGCAGGTTGTCCCAAACCCCGCGTCGGCCGATACCGTCGCCTTCGGAAACACTGTCACCTTCAGCCGCGAGGACGGCCGGGTGCAGACGTATCGGATCGTCGGCGAAGACGAGGCCGACCCCAAGGCCGGATCGATTTCCTACGTATCGCCGGTGGCAAGAGCGCTCACCGGCAAAGCGATCGGGGATGTCGTGAATGTAGGGGGCCAGGAACTGGAAATAACCGCGATTTCGTAATCCCGGCTCCACAGGCGATAGCGGAACCCGGCACTTTCAGGCCGTCAGCAGTTCCCTGACCGGCGTTTTGGTGTCGCCGGCACCTTCGACCGCATCGGCGATCGTGGTGCTGAACAGCACGTCGCGGGTTGCGTCGGCCACGCGGGCGAAGACATGGCGGATCTCGCAGAGGTGCTCGCCATCGCAATCTTCGCATTTGCGGTAGGCGGTCTGAGACAGGCAGGGAAGCGGCGCAATCGGCCCATCCACGAGGCGCAGCACCTCGCCGAACGTGATCGCATCGGCCGACTTCAGGAGCAGATATCCGCCCTGCTTGCCGCGGCGGCTGACAACAATGCCCGAGCGCTTGAGGTCGAGGAGGATCTGCTCCAGGAACTTCTTCGGAATGCTCTGCTGGACGGCAATCTCGGAGATCAGCATCGGCACGTCCGGATCGGCCTGCGCGAGGGCGGCAAGCGCCCTCAGCGCGTATTTCGCTTTCTGGGATATCATCACGCAACCATTAAACGATAACGTCGCCGCGAGGCGAAAGTCCTCACAGCGCCGCTCAAACAGCTTTCAAGGGCATCCACGGGATCGCCGGAAACGGCGCTCAGGGGCTGCATGTCCGCAAGTGGCAATCATGCCTTGCGGGCATGTCTCTGGATTAGCTCAAATTCCGAGAAATTACAAACCAATGCGGGTAGTTAGAGCGGCAAAAATGGTCACGTTTGGTTAAGGCGGCAGGTTTTCTGTGTGCTTGCCGCTTTGGAGAGATATTTGCTCCTCATCCTGTTGTGATGGGACGGGTTTTTCTGTCCTTTCGTGCGCGGAGCCGGGATAATCCAGCAAATGCTCACGGAATGATATCCCCATGACCTTTCATGATGCCGCCAGCCGGGATCGCCTGATACTGGCTTCCACCCTCGACGCACAGCTGCAAGACCTCGATCTTGCAGGTCGTCTCGCGCTTGCCGCCGAGCTTGGCAATGCCGTCTTTACGACGAGCCTCGGCATTGAAGACCAGGTGATATCAGCAGCAATCGGAATTCATCGCCTGTCGATCGAAGTTTCGACACTGGAAACCGGCCGCCTGTTCAAGGAAACGCTGGACCTCATTGGAGAGACGGAGGGGCGGTATGCGATTTCGATCCGCCGCTTTGCGCCTGAACCGGAGGATGTCGACGCCTATGCTGCGAAATATGGCATGAACGGCTTTTACGACAGCGTCGAAGCCCGCCACGCCTGCTGTCATGTGCGCAAGCTGAAGCCTCTTGCAAGAGCTTTGGCAGGAGCGGACGTCTGGATCACCGGGCTTCGCCGCGGCCAGTCGGGCAGCCGTGCCGCGACGCCGTTTGCCGAATACGATGCCGAGCGCAACCTCATCAAGATCAACCCGCTCGCTGACTGGGACATTGATGCGATCCGTGCCCATGTGGCGGCCGAGGCGATCCCGGTCAATCCGCTGCATGCCCGCGGCTACCCTTCGATCGGCTGCGAACCCTGTACGCGCGCCATCAAGCCCGGCGAGCCTGAGCGCGCTGGCCGCTGGTGGTGGGAAAACGACGAGAAACGCGAATGCGGGCTGCATGTGCCGGAAAGCGCATCGCAATCCGCCTCACAGCCCATCCCGCAGGCGAGCCAGATCGCTCGCTGAACCCTTTGTGTTTGTTTCGATAGACTGCCCGGAGACCGAAATGCCTTTGTCAGTACAGGAAACGGAAGTAAAGAACCCGCCCGTTTCCAGACCGCCGCTTGATCCGCATCTCAAAGCCCTCGAAAACGAAGCGATCCACATCTTTCGGGAAGTGGCAGCGGAATTCGAAAAGCCGGTGATGCTCTATTCCATCGGCAAGGACAGTTCCGTCCTCCTGCATCTTGCCCGCAAGGCCTTTCATCCGGGTCGCGTCCCCTTCCCGCTTCTCCACGTCGACACGACATGGAAGTTCCGCGAGATGATCGAGTTCCGCGACGAGATCGCACGGAAATACGATCTGGACCTCGTTGTCCACACCAATCCGCGCGGCGCGGAAGAAGGCATCACGCCCTTCTCCCACGGTTCGGCGCTCTATACAGACATCATGAAGACCGAAGCGCTGCGTCAGGCGCTCGATGACGGCGGCTATGACGCAGCCTTTGGCGGCGCACGGCGCGACGAGGAAGCCTCCCGCGCCAAGGAACGGATCTATTCCTTCCGTACGCCCGACCACAAATGGGACCCGCGCAACCAGCGGCCGGAGCTCTGGAACATCTATAACGGCATGATCAAGAAGGGTGAGAGCGTACGCGCCTTTCCGCTCTCCAACTGGACCGAAGTCGACATCTGGCGCTACATCCAGGCCGAGGACATTCCGCTCGTGCCGCTCTATTACGCCGCCGAACGCCCCTATGTGGAGCGCGACGGGATGATGATCCTCGCCGAGGATCCGCGGCTTGAGCTCCTGCCCGGCGAAACCGTTCAGCACGGCATGATCCGTTTCCGCACGCTTGGCTGCTTCCCGCTGACCGGCGCCATCCGCTCGACCGCTTCCAACCTCGAAGAGGTGATCGCCGAGCTTGAAATCGCCACCGTTTCCGAACGCCAGGGCCGCGCGATCGACCGCGACCAGTCCGGCTCCATGGAAAAGAAAAAGCGCGAAGGATATTTTTAAGATGACCGCTCCAGCCCAAACCGCTTCGGCGACCATCCTGCCCTTTGCCGAACCCGTAAAGGCCGCGCGCGACACGCGCCCGCTGCGCCTCATCACCTGCGGTTCGGTGGACGACGGCAAATCGACGCTGATCGGCCGCCTCCTCTGGGACACCAAGGCGGTCAAGGAAGACCAGGCGGCAACGCTTGCGCGCGACAGCGGCAAGCAGAACGACCTTGGCCTGCCCGACTTCGCACTACTACTCGACGGCCTGCAGGCGGAGCGCGAACAGGGCATCACCATCGACGTCGCCTACCGCTATTTCTCAACCGACCGGCGCTCGTTTATCGTCGCCGACACCCCCGGCCACGAGCAATATACCCGCAATATGGCAACCGGCGCATCGACCGCCGATCTCGCGATTCTTCTGACCGACGCCCGCTCCGGCATACTCGAGCAGACCCGCAGGCATGCGACGATCGCCGCTCTGATGGGCATCCGCCAGTTCGTGCTGGCGGTCAACAAGTTCGACCTCGTCAACTACGACAAGGCGATCTTCGAGAAGATTTCCCACGAATTCCGCGAATTCGCGCTTTCGCTCGGCGTACGCCAGATCACCGCAATTCCGATGTCGGCGCTGAAGGGCGAGAACGTTGTCTATTCGGCCGACAGCGCCATGCCATGGTATGACGGTCCGACGCTAGTCGAGACGCTGGAACTTGCGACCGTACGCACCGCTCAGGCGGGTGGCTTCCGGCTGCCGGTGCAGCGCGTCGCGCGTCCTGGAGAAAGTTTCCGCGGCTATCAGGGCACCGTTGCCGGCGGCTCGATCAAGCCGGGCGACCCGGTCGTCGTCCTGCCGTCCGGCGTGGTCGCCAACGTCAAGCAAATCGTCACCTTTGATCTCGTGCGCAATGCCGCCGTGGCAGGAGATGCGATTACCCTCGTGCTGGACCGGCAAGTGGACGTAGCCCGTGGTGACGTGATCGTTTCGCTCGAAGGGCAACCGATGACCGGCCTTCATTTCGATGCCCAGCTTGTCTCGCTGCAGCCGGGCGGCATCGAGCCGGGCAAACGCTACTGGCTGAAAAGCGGCTCGCGCCGCCAGCGCGTTGCCGTCGAGCCGATCTCCCAGCTTGAGCTTTCGAGCGGCAAGTGGCAACCGCATGCCTCGACGCTCCAGATGAATGCGATCGGCAAGGTGCGGCTTTCCTTCGAGGAGCTGGCGGTCTTCGACGCCTATGAGCAGAACCGCTCGACCGGCGCCTTTATCCTGATCGACCCGGATACGCTGAACACCGTTGCAGGCGGCATGATCACGGCAAAACGCGCCGAACTCGGTGGGATCCACACAGAGGGCCAGCGCGTGCTGATGTCGCTACCGGCAGATCTTGCCGAGCAAATCATGGCAAGCGAGCTGTTCGCCAACCGCCGCGATGAGACCGAAATCCGAAGACTGACGGCAAAGCAGGCTGCCGAGGTTTTCTCGAACGCAGCGAGCGACATCTGAAGTCTTTCCGATCAAGGATGGCGAAGGCGGAGTTCTGCTCCGCCTTAAGACCGGAGATATTAGCTAGAGAACAGGCCATGGCAAGAGAACTCTCCGCCAACTGTCGTGACCAGACGGAACGGAAGCCCATGGCGCCGAAGCATACTGCATAAGTATTTGAGACCTGACATTTGAGACTTCACGAAGAATGCGCTCAATACGCGCAGGGTATTTGTTCCTCGCGACATTCAGCCCCTTGAGCGGATCATCTCTTGCGACCAAGGAGTGCAGCCCGATTGCGCGCCTCGATCACTTCGAAGCCATTTTCGAGTAGGAACGGCATCGCGGTTGTTCCTTTTGCTGACCAGTTGCCCTCGAAATCAGTCCATGTATCGTCGAAACAAATTAACCCATCCTCGGCGAGTGTGCGTACGAGGGACCGTGCGCAATCAAGATGCATCTGGTGGCATTCCGCGTCGCTGATTCGATTGCCAAGGTAGCGTTCGTACCGCTCCTGACGCTGCTCGGAGTGATTTCCATGATCGAAATCGTACGCGTCGAGGAAGACGTAATCGATTGGAGCGGTGTGAGAGGCAAGAAAATCCTCACCTTTGGCAGTGATCGCCTTAAAGGGCAATCCGAGGCGTTTGAACATACGACGCGCACGGCGGCTGTTCGACGGGTCCATATCGACAGTGATGAACTCTATCCCCAGTTCCGCGCAAAGCTGTGCCAACTTACGGGTCGATCCCTGCCCTGGAACATCTTCCCGTGTGGTGCCAATCTCGATCATCAACCGTTTACGTGACATGGGCTCCGGAGGCCTATCCCGCAGCCGCGACATCAATAAAGCGTGTCCATGATCGCCAGTTGATTTCTTCGCGGGCCTGCCGGCAAGTGCCTCATCAAGCGTTGCGATCTGAGGCGGAGCCAAAAGACCCGACTGTCGGAGGCCCGACGTCAACGCGTCCAGGGCCAACGCTCCTCTATTCATATCAAGATAGAGAGACGAGGCCAGTGCGGTGAGCCCCTGAGCCTGCGAAGAGGTTTCATCAAGCGCTTCGGTTACGAGACTGAGTGCCTGCAACACCTCGCCCTTCCGAATGAAATGAGCAGCCACAAGCAGCATGGCGAGTGCCCGCTGCTCCCCACCCAGCGAAGAAAGGAGGGCATCGAGAGCCTCCGGCACAGCTTCCGCAGCGACGATCGAATCAATCTGCGGCAAGAGCGCCTGCACGTTGCGAACGCTAGTGTCAGGAAGCAACATGGAAACTCGCGGCAAGAACCAGGAGATCTGGGCCGAACCGCCCTGTGGTGCGGCAAGCCATGTGGACTCGGCGCGGTAGGTCAAGCAATCGGTTTCGATGAGGCGATAGGGATCGTAGCTGAGTCTGGCGCAAAGTTGTTCGTAGGCTGGAGCTCCGCCGAAATAATCTACCGGCTCTACTACAGTTGGTGCCGGAGGACTCGGCGGTGATTCCTGGCCCAGCAGTATCTTTATCAAAACCGCCTGACGATTAGCTGCGTCTTCGTAGCGCAAAACGTTATGCGTTGTAAGATCCTGCAGGTGTTCGGAAAGCACTTCGCAGAAATCCTGGAGGGAAAGGCCTAACGCCGGACCAGCTGCCACATAGGCCCGCCAAGGATGACAGACCAACAACCGCATTCGTGATGGGTTGAAGGCGAAGCCGGAAGGGAGAGTAAAGGGTGTTGCGATCAGGAAAAGCTCACGTCCCTCGCGCGCGAGATCATGCTGCATCGTTCGAACCATCGCTTCGGACAGGTACAATCCGTCCGGCTCGGACAATCGACGAAACTCCATGGCCGGCACATGACCACGCCACCAGTCCAAATCGAGGGGAGGCAGGCCGGGGAAGGCGACAAGAAGCGCCGGCGCTTCCGTTTTCGGAGTTGCCGCGATCTTTTCGCACTGCTGCAAGAGGCTGGTTAGCGGCTCGCCGGGAAGACTCCCTAACGTCTGTTTTGGATAGGAACCACTTTCAAGGACTCTGATCATGTCTTCGAAAAGCGCGACGGTTTCGCTCAATCGTATTGGATCCGAGGTTACGACGGAATTCGGAACATTTTTTTGCATGGTTTCTTCTTCGATAGTGGCCCATCGACTTGGCCGATACGCTTTATTTGCTTTCGTAATCAGCCCTGGTCCGCGGCGGGCTCCGTATGCGCTGCATCCTTCGGTGCCGGAGCAAACAGCTCCCGCAATTGCCCAGCTGCTTCCCGCAAGCGAGGAGTCAGCTTTCGAATAAGCTCCTCAAGCTGACGCTTCTCGTCAAATACGCTCGCATAGCGACCACGCAGGTCCTTCAGGTCGCCCTGAGTTACCCGCAAACTCTCTAGCATTAGGGACATCTCATGACGGGCACGGGCATAATCCCCCCGAGCTCGGGCCAGCGCCTCTTCGTTCTCACGAAGCGAACTCTGAGCCTGGCTTGCCACGGCCTTATGCGCGGCGACACGCTCCTGCTCGGCTTTCAAAGACTTTTCAAGCTCAGCCAACGCCTTTGTCATACCATCGATTCGAGCTTCGAGCGCCGGAATTCGGCGGCCATTCAGATCTGCCGCGAAGGCCAATTGCGGCCAATCAGGATCCTCCCCGCGACGATCCAACAGATAAAAGAAATGCGCCTTCAACCACTCGCGGATCTGGGCCTCATCGGAAGCATGCTCGAAGAATATGTCTTTACCGCACCGGAGGTGGATGGTCGTGACCCTGGCGAGAAATCCTGACTCCTCAAGATACTTTAGAATGGACAACTCTGCTCCCGGCGTTTCAACGACGAGGGCGAACGTCTCATCTTCACGCCCAAGAACCGATGACAGGCTTTCCGTCGAGATATAGTCCGCCGCCGCGACTCCCTTGACGCGAAGGCCGGGAAAAAGCGACTGTAGCGCCGTGGTCGTCCGCGCACTACTGAATATTTTGGGGTGAGTATGGGAGAAAATCTCCGTCTGGCCATCTTTGTCTGAAGGTATGCCAGCGATATGGATGATCTCTATATCGCTCTTCGACAGGCTAGAAAGGGCCGCTGATTTGCTACCGATCGGGTCCAGAAGGACAACTCGCTGGGGGGGGGCATGCGGATTTCGTTCGGAACACCATTTTAGGGTATCGTAAACACCCCATACGACAGCCAGAACGGTCTTCTCTGGACTATAGGCACCTTGCCTCTCACTCATAAAACACTCCAACCAGCCTACTGCTTTTGCTCACACCGATGTATCAACTGACTATTCCGGGTTTAATGGAAACTGACAGTATCGGACCCGATCCGCAATATGAACACCGGGACACGAATATTGTCACATCCCAATCGAACATTCGGCGATGATCTCTGCTTTTGAGAAGTTCGAGCCGGCCGACGCACCGCATAGAAACGGTGCCAGATCGGTCATTGGCCGGCTATAAATTGAGTACCTTCATTTCGCATCCGAGACGCGGTTCTAAGGCGCTCGACCGCGCCATCCAATTGGGCGAAAGGACCATGCCGTCCCTTGTCCGGTTCACACAAGGCATCCGTCATCTCATCGATCGTGCGCAAATATCCATAAAATTCCGCGGCGGCTTCAGCGGAGACCGGAACTGCACTGAGAGCCGCGATGATCTCGCTCGTCTTGGTGACGATGTCGAGTGTCCGCCTCCCGGCGTGAAGATCGAGGAATGCCGGCCCGTTTGCCCTCACTCTCCCCTGCCACTCATGTAACTCGCCCAAATCGGCTACCAGCTCATCCTCGCTTCGGCTGACCGGATAGGCTCCCATTGGATCGAAGGTGAATTTGTCCACCTTTTCATTGTGGATATTGAAGTAGAAAACCGGTTTGTTGTACGCTATCGCTTCGAGTATGCCACTTGCAAAGCGCTGTACCGAAGCGCAGCAAGTTTGCAGCGTTTGATAGAAATCCTCCGTTGAAACAAGTTCAGGGAATAGGCGGCCCATATCGGCAGGATGTCTGCTGATAACGGGCTCATAACCCGCTCGTCTCACAGCTTGGACGGCAGAAGCCAACCACTGGTCGCGATGCTGGGTGAGCACCCCGTAGGAAAAATTCGAATTGATCAACACGCGCCTCTCCATCGCGAGGGATGGAGCAGTTTCAGGCTGATTCCGCATAGCCTGAATACGAGGTATTCCACTGATGAATACGCGCTGGCCAGAAGCGTTGACGAAATACCGATAGTCAAACGCGCCGGGCAGGATTACATTCTCGACCAGCCGGTAAGCTTTCCTTTCAGCCCGAGTATCGACGTCGTCGTAATCCTGAATTCCTTCCACTATACCAAGGGTACCCAAACCGGCAGCCCGCGCGGCTAACACCAAAGGCCGAGAGATGTAGTCCCAGTCATTAAACGTCACCACCACGCTGGGAGCGAAACGCCCAACCACGAACTCCCCTAAGCCCAAGAGTTCAACCTGATAACGTTGCGCGCTACTTCGCACACCGGCCTCGCCCCACTGCGGGGTCAGGTCGAGTGACAAGAATTCCGCCCCCAAAGCCCGTAGCTGCGGCGCGAGCAGGCCAATCGTCCACACGTGGTAGTCCTTGTGTGGTATGAACAGTATGGGCAAGTCCCTTTGGTTTTTAGTGGAGCAGCTTGCACGGCTCGAAGCTTTGGCACCGATAGTGTCCGCTTCGGTGGGGCCAGTCGCCAATGTATAGCCGGCATCCAGAAGTCTGGCGAAGAAGCGCGCCTCGTCATCGACCTCATCCGTTTCGACAAAACCTCCAATCGCGCGCACTGCGTCGGCCCTCAACACCGTTTGGTCGAAACGCGGTCCCTCGACGAGTCCGACATATAAGCCTGCATGCCTCGACGCATCCATTCGATCAAGCTGCCGCGACAGATCGGGCAAAGAATACTGACCTTGAATCAGGGCGACATACCGCGTTTGGGCCAACCGGAGGCCGGTGTTACGCGCCGCGCCAATGGAGGCTGGGGCACGGAAACTTATGATGCGGAAGCGAGGGTCGCCATCCGCAGCAGCGTTCAAGGCCTCTTTTGAAGGGTCGGCCTGGGAGCAATTGACGACGATGCACTCGAAGTCGCGAAATGCCTGCTCACGCAGGGATGCAATTGCACGCGTGCCGATATCGGTATGGCCCGGTACACAGAGTATGAGCGAGATTCTTGGAATAGGCTGCCGAGGGCCAGGATGCATAACGAATTGGTCGCTCCCAATCGACACGGCTTGGAAAGACACGCCACACTGCATGTCACTGTTTTTTGGAGGCTACAGAATTTTAAAATGCACCGCAAGCATGCGCTGGAGCCGCCGTCTCGTGCGGACCTACGCCTACATTTCATCGGCGAGCGCATCAGCTCAACGTCGGTCGAGGGTCAATTGCTCGCAACTCGCTGCGAATCCGCGCCGGGCACACGGACGCTTCCCCGCATCAGAACAGCGGAGGTTTCCGTCCGCCTACGACGGGATTGACGCTAAAGTCGGGATCGTTTAGCCCTCTCTTGCAGCTCAACCCGCACATAATGATGCTCAGAAGCGGGCGGTTTGGAGATTGAGGAAAAATGCTTTTTGAGGGTGGGAGCGGAGCTATCGTGACAACTCCAGCGACGACGACTATCGGCAGCCAGTACGCAGAGGTTATCGCGAAACTTCACGATATCCTCGGAGGTACTACCCTACGTATCATTTCCGCAGTTCCCACCGAAAACGGCAGCGTAAGCGCCCTGTCTTTGCCCGAAGAGACAGTAGCACCGATATTGATTCTCTACGAAACTGCCGAAGACGCAGTTGCACGTGGCTTGCTGAAGGGAATTCTGCCCAGCAAGGTACTGGCAAAATGGATAACGGATGCCGCAGCTCTCCTTTCCCAGCACCGCGGGCGCCGCCGACAGGCAACGCTCGCCTCGATTGGGTCCGTTCTCACTGAACCAGCTATTTTCGTTAAAGAACTTCGCAATCGCCTAAAGGAGCTGGAGTTTTCTGAAGACAAGCTCAGCCCAGTGAAGCCCGTATGGCCTGCGCTGCAGGGCTTACTGGCACGTCAGATCGTCTCCAGTGACCCTGTGGCGACGCGTTTAAGCTTTGAACTTGAGGCGGCTGCACTGCCTACGCCAGCGGTTCATTACGATTGCGATGTCGCGGCGTCCGAACTCAATGCGCCGAATCTAGAGACGGAATGCACACTGCTGCGCGCCCAGATCACACACTTGCAGCAGGCGATCCAGGAACATGAGAGCGCCCTTGCCGCAAAACAACAGCAGTTTTCTGCTACCTATTTGGCGCTGACGGCTGCTCAAGACCGCGTTGATGGCCTCGAAGCCACGTTAAAAGGCTTGACCGTTCAGAGCGCACGAGACAGAGCCAATCTCGATCAGCTGGCGGCGAAACGGCAGCAACTGCTGCAGGAATTCGGTCAAATCATGCACAGAGTTCTTAATGGCTCAGGACTAATGAGCTGGCCGATCAATTGGCGGAAAGCGGAGCAACTGAGGATCGTACGCGATTGCGGCCTCATCGATCCCGATTGGTACCTAAAAAATTATCCGGACGTCGCTCAAGCTGGCCTCGATCCATTTAAGCATTACATCAACCATGGCGCTAAAGAAGGTAGAGCACCCAACGAAAGCTTCTCATAGGTGTTCCGCGGAACAATCCTCAAACAGCACATACGTCGACGGAGTGTGGTTTGTTAATTTTTACGCGTTTGTCAGCAACGGGAGGCTTCGGCCATGTTATTTTCCGGAATTGGTCATCCCTGGCCCTATCTAGCTGTTGGAAATTATCGAAGTTGCGCGCGGCGGAGCTTTTGCCATTTAAGCCGCCGAAATTCGACAACAAGGACATAGACATTGCAGGTTCTATCCGTTAGTTCTCTGATACCGCCGGACATCATCAATTCGCTTTGTATTGCCTAACTCCTAGTTGAAAATGCGCGCCAGCATCATAGTCAGAACTTTGAACGAGGCACGATATCTTGGCGATCTGCTCGTTATGATCGAGCGGCAAGTTACGGATGCGCTCGAGATCGAAACGGTTGTCGTCGACTCTGGGTCCACCGATGGAACGATTGAGATCGCCAAAAGATATGGCGCCAGGGTTACAACAATAGCGAAATCGGAATTTTCGTTCGGACGTTCACTTAATCGTGGCTGCGAATTTGCCACGGGTGATATCCTGGTGATGATTTCGGGGCATTGCGTGCCCGTTGACAGATTCTGGCTGCAAACGCTGTGTCAGCCTTTGATCGACGGCACCGTTGCCTACAGCTACGGCCGCCAGATTGGCGACGATCAGAGCAACTACAGCGAACGTAGAACATTTGCGAAGTATTTTCCCGAGAAGTCCCGCCTACCGCAGGAAGGTTTCTTCTGCAACAATGCCAATTCGGCCATCTTGCGATCCTTCTGGGAGACGCACCGTTTCGATGAGGAACTGACGGGTCTCGAAGACATGGAACTGGCAAAGCGCCTTTTAGCGGCTGGGCAACCGATCGGCTATGTGGCAGAGGCTCCGGTTTTCCATCATCATCAAGAGACCTGGGCACAGGTCCGCCGGCGCTTCGAACGTGAGGCCATTGCGTTGCGCTTGATAATGCCGGAGATTCATCTTTCCTGGTTTGATGTATTGCGGTTCGTCCTTGCAAGCACTGTGGGAGATTGGCGTTCCGCGCGCCGGAACGGAATTAGCTCAACTTCCCCAATAGACATGCTCCGATACCGCTGGAACCAATATCGCGGATCCTATAAGGGCAACCACGAACACAAGATTCTTTCGCGACAGGCGAAAGAGCGTTTTTTCTATCCCCAAGTTTCACGAAAGGCAGATCAAGATGAGTGGCTTAGGCCGTTGCGTCGCCCTTCTTCCCATGAAAGCCAATAGTCAAAGGGTTAAAGGCAAGAATTTCCGGCCACTTCACGGCAAACCCCTTTTTTCCTGGATCTTGGACAGTCTTCTCGCGATCGCCGAGATCGACCAAGTCGTTATCAATACGGACGCGCGCGCCATTCTGGCGGAAAACGGTCTGGTTGATAGCGATCGTGTGTTGATCCGAGATCGGAAGGCAGAGTTGTGCGGGGATACGGTCTCGATGAATCTCATCCTCGCTGATGATATAGCCACAGTAGGTGCGGACACCTATGTGATGACCCATACCACGAACCCGCTGCTGAGCGCTGAGACCGTTCACGCCGCTCTGGAACGCTACAAAGACGGCATCACGGCGGGAACCGCGGATTCGCTTTTTACGGTTAATAGAATTCAGACCCGGTTCTATCGAGCTGATGGAAGCGCGGTGAACCATGATCCGGACAACCTCATCCAGACCCAAGACCTGGAACCATGGTTCGAAGAAAATTCCAATCTGTACATATTTTCCCGTGACAGTTTTACCAGCACGAATGCGCGTATCGGGCGCAAGCCGCTGCTATATGTCATGGACAAGATGGAAGCTATCGACATAGACACGCCAGAAGACTGGGCTCTGGCTGAAGCAGTGGCTTCTCTGCGCGGCTACACCGCCAGATAACCCGATGAAGGAAGCGAAAATGAAGGATATTCTTGTCAGCTGCCCGCCAATGCTGGGGCAGATCGGCCTATTTATGGACTATGCCGCGGAGCGCGGGCTGAAATTGCACCCTGCCCAAGTCACCCAGATTTTGAGCGAAGACGAACTCAAAGACCTACTCCCCGGCTACGACGGCTGGATCATCGGCGACGATCCGGCAACCCGCTCGGTTTTCGAAACTGCGAAAGGGGGACGGCTCCGGGCGGCGGTCAAGTGGGGGATCGGCGTCGACAACGTTGATTTTGCGGCTTGCAAGGACCTGAATATCCCGATCATCAATACCCCCCAGATGTTTGGGGCTGAAGTTGCGGATGTTGCAACAGCCTTCGTGATCGGTCTCGCACGCCAGCTTTTCCTTATCGATCGCGGCGTCCGCGACGGTAAATGGCTTAAACCTGCGGGCATCAGCCTCCATGGACGCCGTGCAGGCGTGGTCGGGCTCGGAGATATTGGACGGCACACCGTCACACGGCTTCAAGCGCTTGGACTCAAGGTTGTCGCTTATGATCCGGGCGTTCAAGGAGATACGGGGATACCAGGGCTGGAACGTGCCACCTGGCCCGACGTTGTGGAAGATCTGGACTTCCTGGTGTTTACCTGCTCGTTAAATACCCACAATTTCCACATGCTCGACGCCAAAATTTTGGCGCGCTGCAAGCCTGGCGTCCGCATCGTCAATGTGGCACGCGGTCCGCTAATCGATGAAGCAGCGTTGATCGAAGCACTCCAATCTGGCCATGTACATTCAGCGGCACTCGATGTTTTCGAAATCGAACCTTTGCCGGCCGACAGCCCCCTGCGTCACATGGAGCGAGTGATCCTGGGCACGCACAATGGATCGAACACCATCGACGGTGTCATCCGCGCAAGCCATACGGCAATCGACCGATTGGCCGGCTTTTTCCGGGAGCTTGGGTAATGCGAATCGTCTTGACCGGCGGCGCGGGGTATATTGGTAGCCATACATTGGTGGAACTGCTTCCGCTCGGTCATGAGATATGCGTTATTGACAACTACGCCAACAGTTCTCCTGAGGCGTTACGCCGCGTCCGTGAACTTTGCGATCGGCCTTTTCAAATAGAAGAGGCCGATGTTCGCAATTGCGTTCATCTGACGGCAATCTTTGACGCCTTCCGCCCCGATGTTGTGATCCACTTCGCCGGGCTTAAGTCCGTCGGAGAAGGTGAGGCTCGACCTGTCGAATACTACGAGACGAATGTCGCCGGGACGCTGGCATTGCTCTCGGCGATGACGGCCGCAGGTTGTAAACGGATCATCTTTTCCTCTTCGGCCACCGTCTATGGTGAGCCGGAATACCTTCCGCTCGACGAGAGGCATCCCTGCCGGCCCGCCAGTGTCTACGGCCGTACAAAATATATCGCCGAGCAGATCTTGGCGGATTGGGCACAGGCCAGTTCTGGCACGTCTGCAATTCTGTTGAGGTATTTCAATCCGGTCGGCGCCCACAAAAGTGGTCTGATCGGCGAGGATCCCCAGGGGATCCCCAACAATCTCATGCCATTCATCGCTCAAGTGGCCGTAGGTCGACGAGAAAGTCTTGCAATCTTCGGAGACGACTACGATACGCGGGATGGCAGTGGGTTGCGGGACTACATCCACGTGGTTGATCTTGCCCGTGCGCATATTGCGGCAATGAACTTTTCTGCCGGACATCAAGGTGCGATGACCTTCAATGTGGGTACTGGCACGGGAACTACGGTGAAGGAAATGTTGGCGGCCTATTCTCGAGCCTGTGGACGCGATCTGCCCTCGCGGGTGCTAGACCGTCGCTCAGGTGACGTTGCCGCCTCCTATGCAGACGCATCGAGAGCCGAGGAGATGCTGGGGTGGCGAGCTACTCACAGTCTCGAAGATATGTGTGTGAGTTCGTGGAAGTGGCAGTCGGAAAATCCCGCCGGTTATCAGGCCTCTGAGAAAACGTAGGATTTGAACGAACTTTTGGTGACTGAGTCATACGGAGGTCGCAACGCTTATGGCAAGTGGATTGAACCATGGGCATTGGTCGACAATCCGCATCGACCCGAGTGTTCAGATTGCTTTAAACTAAGGTGAACCTTCCCTCTCATTTCAATCCGTGACACCCAACCTTTCGCGAGGCTCAGTTATGCCATCCGTTACAGAATTCTATAAAAAGTATGATGGAAAACGGTGCTTTATTTTAGGAAATGGGCCATCCTTAAATAAAGTCGACATGGCTAGGATGCGAAACGAATTTACATTCGGAGTAAATTCAATTTTTCTAATGACGCGCAATAATAACTTCAGGCCAACCTTCTATGTTGTCGAAGACAATCTCGTTTTTAGTGAGAATAAAGATGATATTGACGCTTACCAAGGAGTGATTAAGATTCTCCCTCAGCGCTATGCTGAGCAACTTAAGTCTGGTGATAGCTGTCATATTTTCGAAATGGACACGTCGTTCTACAACCGCACCGATAAAGCAAATTATGGCACGCCGCAGTTTAATATTGGATCGGAACCCGTGTTCTACTGTGGACAGTCCGTTACGTATATCAACATGCAGCTTGCGTATTATTTTGGTTTTTCAGAAGTTTACCTAATTGGGATGGACTTCTCCTACTCAAAGCCCAGCGACCATCACCAGAAGGGAAACCATATTCGCTCCGAAGGCGACGATCCGAACCATTTCCACAAAGATTATTTCGGCAAGGGCAAAACCTGGAAAGATCCTCGTCTTGGCCGCGTGCAGCGTAGCTATCTTCGCGCCAAATTCGAGTTTGAAATTGCAGGCCGGATAATAATGAACGCAACCAGCGGAGGAGAACTGGAGACCTTTTCCCGCATCGACCTCGACACTCTGTGGGGGAATTGAAATGCAGATTGCCGTCTACGTCCTCTACCAACGTCATGAGTTTGCCAAGGCATCTTGCTTTCTGACGCGCGTTGGTCCTTGTCTCGGTCCGGATGCGAGGCTGTGGCTCCTAATCAATGACCAAGATTGTCCAGACATCCGCAAGGTTGCCGCTACGATTTCCCAGCATATCCAGATCCTTTGCGTGGGACAGAATCTAGGAGTCGCTGGGGGGCGTAACCATCTAATTCGCGCCGCGATGGACGCAGGCGCGGAGTTTCTAATTTCCTGCGACACAGACATTCTCTTCGAGCCTCACTATTTCCGAGGTATCGCTGCGGCGTGGCAAGCCCTCCGCGCAAAAGACCCGAACGTCGGGCTGGTTCAGCCTCTACTACTCGATGGCCCTAAAGTGTCGGGATGCTTTGAGGCGTTGAATGGTGTTCGGGATTGGTCCGAACTGCAGGGTCGTTTCAGCGGAGACACTAGCCTTTACCAACCATTCTGGCCAAGAATCCGTAATGTTTTGGGCGAAGACCTCGCCTTGGGTGCGATTATGCACTCTGGAGTGAGCAACGTCTGGGCGGCCCATTTTGGTGCGCCGATCGGCAACGATGTAGATACGCCCGATCTGGAAGCAGGATTTCTAGAAACTTTTCGGACCCGTTTTCCCACCCTCCGAAGCGCTTCGGGCCTGCTGGCGACGGTGCTGGCGGAGGGTGTGCCAGTACGAGTCGGCGCTACGGCTGGCGGCATCAGCGCCTTTCACCGTAGCCTTTATGAAAGTGTGGGTGGATACGATGAGATCTTCAACCCTTTTGGTTTTGAAGACTCCGAATTTGGTTTTCGCGCGCAGGCAGCCGGTTTTCATCACTATCTGGTACCGAGCATTACCGCTATTCACGACATTTTTGTTAGTGGTCAGGCCCGGAGCCTACTTTATGCGGCGCGGATCGGGCTCTTGCGGGGTGTTGAGGCCGGTGGTGGTGGCCTAACAGACACCCAGCGTCATTTCGCTCTGCGTCAAAGTCTCTTCTTCGGCCTTCGCACTCTAATAACAAGCTTCCAGCGCCACTTAAGTGAGAATCCGGCTGAAGAATCGGCAATCAAGAAGCTCCTCCCTTCAGCGCTGGCCTCATACGGGTTCGAGTTCTTCCGAGGACTTCTCCATGCTGCAAAGCGCGATGGAACCTCGGCTTTCAATGGTCTAACCGATCTATTGGCGCCAGGGCGACAAACGCTAGAATCCGTAGCCATACCTCTTGACCAAAACGTAGCTTTAGTCGGCCGACGTGTAACTAAAGCGGGAAACTTGTTCAACACTGGCGGTGGGCAGTTTAGCCTCCACGCCTATGACTGCCATATCCAAGAGATAGTTGGAAATGAAGTATTGCCGTCGCGCTACTTTGACCTCTCACTGCACGTCCGTCGCAGAGATGAAAGAAACGACTATATGTTCGCAATGGACGTGCTATCTGACGATATCCTTTACAAAATCGATGCTAGCTTCCGCATCGATTTTGCTAATGCAGCTCGGGATGGAATCTTGAACATCGTTGACTTCGAATGCCGAACCAAAGTGCACGATTACGGCGCCTTCTCGAATGAAGATCTTTACCCTTCCCCACGGCTTTCCTTTTCGACAACCTGGCTACCCATGGTGCTTTCGCAGCTCCGGTTTGCGGGCGACCTCGATATAAGATTAGGAATTAAATCACCGCTCGCGGCTCTGGTTGATTATCTGCAATTAGGTAAGGATTCTCAGCCCGAAGCTTCATCAGCTAAGGCAAGCATGGTCGTAACTCCGCCGCCTAGGCGCGTGTTGATTTTCACTGACAGCCGCGGACAACACAAGCCGCGCGGTTGCCACCATGACGTCTTTGCCGAACGCATGGCCAAGGACCCGCGCCTCGAGGTCGAGAGCTACCTTTGCCCGATGAAATGGACGACGTCGTTGGACTTCTTGATGTTGTTCACTCCGGATCAATTGGCGCGCTACGATCATGTTATCCTGTATACCGGGATTGTCGATTGGTCTCCGCGAAAGCTGTCTAATGCGATGGAGGATCTATATGATCGAACGGCTGCAGAAAACCTCGCCAATCTTGGCTTGAATACTCGCGATTACTCGAAGAAGGTAATCAACTCCAAGAAAGCCAAATTCGACGAAATCTTTGGGGCGGACGTGATGACACGCCATTTCGCAAATCCCTTTGGCATCGTTTACGAGGGCGAACGCACTATTAATATGTATCCGCTGGAGGATGGTGTCGAGCAACTCGGTTCGAGGCTAGCCGCGATTCCCAATCTAATCTTCATTAACGCTAACCGGATCGTTCCGGGCTGGCGCGGTGACTATCCGCGCGAGCGTCCGACCAATATGTCAATCATTCATGACTATTCTAGCCGGTTTGCAGCTAAATTCCCCTCCGAAAGGATAGTTGATCTCATGGAGTGGGGCGACGCTGAAGTTCAACGCTACACCTGTGACAATCTGCATTTGACGGAAGCCGGAAGTGACTGGATCTATGAGAAGCTGATGGAACGACTACAGATGCAACCACAGGCCAAATCAAGCTCTACCGCTCCCGCTTCTTCCCCGCAATCGGCGTCTTCAAAGACGGCGGCGGTTTCTAACACACAAATTAAATGGCCCGAGATCACATTCCATCCTTTTGCGCCGGTGGAGCGAATGACTCCAAGCGAAATCGCAGCTGTGACCAACCGCGTTGGTCGGCAAGGCCAGACGCTTGCGACATTGATAATAGGGCTTCGGCTAGTGGACAACGCCCCGGAGCGGTTAACGAACCTTCGCGCGCTGCTGGATTGGATCGACAAGCATTATGCCGATCTCTTCGACGTTCTGCTTGTCGAACAGGATGCCCAGCCGAGGTTGAAACTCTCCGATCTAGGAGCCAAGTCCTACGTCCGTCACGAGTTCATTTTCAACGATAGGGAATTCAATCGCGGCTGGGGTTACAACGTTGCCGTACGACATTTTTGTGAGGATTCCGTCGTTGTAGCCCTGATGGACACCGACGTTTTAACCGGTCCCGGTTTCGTCTCGGGCGTGATCTCCTGCTACGAAAATGCAGACGTCTGCTCCCCATATGTGAATGTTTATTATTCCACGGCCGCTGAGGCTCAAACAATTCTTTCCACCGGCACACTCGAACACCTGACAAATCCAGCAAATGTAAAAAATCCCGTTACAATTTGCGGTGGCATCGTTATTTTCCGCCGCTCAATTTTCCTAGCACTAAAGGGCTTCGAGCAGTATATCGGCTATTCCTGTGAGGATCGGGCACTGGACGTAACTTTACTAAATCATCTTGATCCGAACCGGATTAAGATACTGCCCGAGATCTATGTTCATCTCTTCCATCCCAGCGACCAAGCATCTCGAGTCAATGTCGATCAGATAATCACACACCTGCAGGAAAATTACAGTTGCCGATATCACGAGGAAATTAAGCCCTTCGAGTTTATTCACCGCCTCTGCCATCACGCGTCAAAAGAGCAGACAACGGCGCTGATGATTGAGCGGGCCATCGATTTCGGTGATCTCGAGCTCTATCGATCTGGCGCGCCCTTGACGGTGAACGGTCGACGTCGGCGCACTGCTCCTTTGACGCATCATACGGTCGGCGAGGTTGCAGGCGATCTGATTTTCCCACCGAACTTCACGAACCTTTCCGATTATCCCGAACGTGAAGTCTATCCAGGGTCTCAACCTCCCGATTCGGAAGAACTTACTTGCTTCTATAACCGCTATAAAGGCGAGCGTTGCTTCATCATCGGTAACGGCCCCTCACTGAACCGTCATGATCTTTCTCTACTCGAGGGGGAGTTTTCTTTTGGAGTGAACTCCTTCTATTACAAGACCCGCGAAACGGGCTTCGTGCCGACGTTTTATGTTGTCGAAGATAGTTCGGTAATGAAGGAAAATGTGGAAGAAATTCGCGCCTTCGATGCGCCCTTTAAGTTCTTTCCGACAATTTACCGGCGTTTTGTGCCTAAGACACCGAATACGTTCTTCTTCGAGATGAACAGAAGCTTTTATGAAAAGAGTTCGCCAAACTATGTGGTGCCGCGGTTTTCAACCGATGCCTCAAAGGTTCTTTATTGCGGACAGTCAGTAACCTACATCAATCTCCAGTTGGCCTTCTTCATGGGGTTTACGGAGGTTCACCTCATCGGAATGGATTTCGATTACGTCATTCCCGAAAGCCATAGGCGCACCGGTGATATTCTTCTATCCGATACAGATGACCCTAACCACTTCCACAAGGATTACTTTGGCAAGGGAAAGACATGGAAGGACCCGAAGCTCGATAGAGTGGCCTTGAATTATCGGCAGGCGAAGCTTTCATATGAAGCGGTGGGCCGTAGGATTTATAACACCACAATCGGGGGCAAGCTGGAGGTTTTTGACAGGGTCGACTACGAGACACTACTGCGCGATCCCCGTACTGGCGGGAAAAGGAAAGAACGAATCTTTCCGGGCTTTTCATCGCGCGGCTCTCAGGAAGCTGCTCCGACCGTCGCTCCAATCGCACACGAAGGAAGCGCCTTCCTCCGCAACCTCGCATCAGAACTTCTGCTTGACTCGGCCAACGGTTTCGCTCGCTTGCAGGATAAAGAGCTTTCAACCAGAGTAGAAATGGCTCTCGCGACGTTGCCTGATGAGGATCCGCTTCTTCAACACTTTCAACGAGTGAAGGCGTTTGTCCAATCGCGAGGTACTTGAAGTCGGGTGCGGCAAGGGGCCGCTCCAACAGCGCCATAAGGTTGATCATTGATCGCCATAGACGTATAGCCGACTAGGACATCCGGATTGCGGAGTACCTTAGCGTATTGATGACGTAGCCACGTGCCCATAGTGGCAATAGAAAGATCCGGGCGAAGTATGGTCACGAAAGTTCTGGGCGCTTCCTATTATCTGATCGCTAGCATTTTGTTTCGTCGGTCAAGTCTATTCGATGCCCAGTGGTACGAACTCGCCTACCCTGCCCTAACGAAAAGGGATTCAATCCATCACTACCTCACGAAAGGCGCTACCCTCGGCTACAATCCTAGTCGCCTTTTCGATTCACAAGCCTATCAGAAGCGCTATCTTGCCAACTCGCCATCCTCTCCCGACCCTCTTCTTCACTATCTGCTGATCGGTCGCTGGCGTGGGTTTCAGAAACAGCCGGCGGAACCCAGCGACGCCGATATCATCCGGGACTCCGGATTTTTCAACGACGACTGGTATTACGCGGCCTACCCCGATGTGTTCGCATCTCGAATACCAGCACTCAGGCATTTCATGACTTTTGGCTGGCGCGAAAACCGCTCTCCTGGACCTGAGTTTAATTCGACATGGTATTTGAACCGATATCCCCACGTCATAGGCCAGAACCCGCTCCTCCATTTCATCAAGCACGGACGGGGCGAAGGATATTTGGCTACGCCGCCTACCGTCGATTTGGACAGCGCCCGGAAAGTTATTGAGGAAGTTGAGGATCTGGACCCCGAATTTTACGCCGCAAACTATGGTCAAGATATCGCCAATCTGGAAATCTCCACGAGCATGCCGCGCCATCGCATCGCGCTTGTGTTTGAGAAGATCATATCTCGGCTGAATAAACCGCCTAAGATTATCGTTTTCGTACCATGGCTGAAGCGCGGCGGTGCTGATCTGCTCGCCTGCCATGTTGCCCGTGCATGCGTAGAAACCTTCGGGCTCCACTCGATTCTGGTGGTTCTCACAGACAATGATGACCGGTCCGGAGAGCATCGCTTGCCTGATGGTGTTAACGTTGTTTCGTTTTCCGCCATTGCACCGGATCTCGACGAGTCGGCCCGGGTGGAACTCGTTGAGGCCTTGGTCCGCAGCCTGCAGCCGAGCGCGATCATCAACGTAAACAGCCGGCAATGCTGGGAGGCGATCCGGCGTCATGGCCATAGGATGGTACAGTTCGCTCAGCTTTACGCGATGCTCTTCTGTCCCGATTATGATTCTCAAGGTCGCCGCTTCGGCTATTCGTACGAGTTTCTGCGCCCCTGTCTTCAGTTCTTGGCCGGCGTCTACTTTGACAATACGACCCATCTGGAGGACCTAAAGGAACAATTCGCAATACCGCCGGATCTACAAGATCGCCTCGTCTGCCTCCTGCAACCCGCGCCGCCTCTCATTCCTCCACGCTTGAGAGAGGATGGCGACACCAGGCGCCCGAACATATTGTGGGCAGGTCGGATCACTCGTCAGAAAAATATCCGACTTCTCTTGGAAATTCTCCAGAACGCCCAGCAATTCGATTTCCATATCTGGGGCGATACCGACGATCCTACACTTATGGCTGCGCTTGACGATGTTGCACGGTCTAGGGACTACGTCTTTTTGAATGGGAAATTTGATCGCTTCGAAGACCTCCCCTTGCCCTCCTACGATGTCTTTCTCTACACCTCGCTCTGGGATGGGCTTCCGAATGTGCTTCTGGAAGCAGCTGCCTCTGGTCTTCCTATCGTCGCGTCGGAGAGCGGCGGAATTGCTGAATTGGTCAACGATACAACCGGATGGCTGGTCCCTCCATCTCATCAGGCCCCTGGTTTCATCGCCGCCCTGCGGGAGGCGACCGACAACCCGGAAACGGCCTATTTGCGCGCGACTGCGATGCAGCGCAGGCTTATCGAGCATCACAACTGGAAGTCTTACAAGACGGTGCTCACCCAGCAGCCATCGGCAACTGGAGGCTTGCTCCATGGCTAAATCAAAAATCACGGCGATCCTGAATGTCCATCGCGAAGGCCTACTTGCCGTGCCGGCGATAGCAAGCATCTATCGCAACACCGACCGTCTGCTCGATGCTGGTTATGAAGTAGAAATCCTCGGGATAATGGACCGGTCCGATCCATTGACCAAAAGCGTTATCGAAAGCCGCTTCCGAAAGGATGTCACCCTCATCGAAACTGATTTTGGCGACGCTGGTCTCGCTCGAAATCATGCCGTCAATGTCGCCACGGGTGACTTTCTAGGCTTTTTAGATGCGGACGATCTTTGGGGAGCTGACTGGCTGATCCGGGCCGCCGACATGGCTCAGACGCGTGAAGCTTCGGTCATCTGGCATCCGGAAGTTTCCATTTACTTCGGAGATGCGAAACTGGCCTTCTATCACATAGACATGGAAGACCCGCGATTCGAGCCAACTGGCTTAGCATTGGACAATTATTGGACAGCGTTGAGCTTTGCCGCCCACGAAATTTATAGCCAAAATCCATATCCTCCAACAGACCTGCGGGAGGGCATAGGCTTCGAAGATTGGAGCTGGAACATGAATACTATCAGCGCCGGCCTTCTCCACAAAGTCGTGCCGAAAACCGGACATGCCATCCGCAGACGGTTACGATCGCTTTCTCGCATGACGTTGAAGGCCGATGCGATTTCGCATCCCGGCGATTACATCAAGCACGTGATCGAGACACGTGATCTGCAAATGCCCCTTCAAATTGAGCAATAAACTCTTGAGCGTGCTCCGTTTTCCAATAACCCGCAGTTTGAAGTAGGCAAAAGAATTACAGGCGATGATCACCAGCAGATTGGTCCGCGAAGAGCGCGATTTACATGAAACCTTCAACAGGCTGTACTAATGATTTCTTTTATCGTGACGGACATCGAAACAGACGGCCACGTACCGGGCACCCACTCGATGATAAGTCTTGCCTCCGTTGCAATCGGCGAAGACGGAGCATCCCACGGGACCTTCAGCATAAACCTGAAACAGCTCCCTGACGCCACGACAGACGGCGAAACGATGCTGTGGTGGCACTCACAGCCGCTTGCCTGGCGAGCGGCTACCGTTAATCAACAAGATCCAAAAGAGGGAATGCGCGCTTGGGCAGATTGGGTTGAAAGCCGTCCTGGCGATCCCGTCTTTGCCGCCCACCCCTTATGCTTCGACGGACCCTGGGTAGATTTGTACTTGCAGAAATTCGTCGGACGCCGCCTCTTCAAACACCCGCGAGATTCCAGTCTCTGCATGGGCTCAGGCGTCGATATTCCCTCACTTATCATGGGTACGACGGGCTGGGATTACCGTCATTGCAACCGGGAACACTATCCCGCAGAATGGCTCGGAGGCCACGCCCATAGTCATTTCGCCCTGGACGATGCACTTGGTTACGCCCACTTGCTTAGTCTCATCTTGACCAGTTCCCTCCCGCATGCAAAGCGTTGAGACAGCTAGGTCATGCCGCCCGGCATCGAGCTCAGCGCGACTGCGATCCCGGGTGGTTTCGCCATGATCCGCGCTTCAGCACTGAGGCTTTATCAGCTGGCCGTTCCAATGACGCGCCAGGCCAGTTTCAACCTCGGGATAGACTCAGTAAAGTCAACGTCGCCGTCTATAGTTCGTCGTATTCGCGCCCGACGCGACCGAGCGCAATGGCCTGCAACCACAATATCGGCAGGCCACAGATCAGGAGAAGCAATTCCTTCACCGTAACTCTGCGGCGAGCATCGGTTGCGCCGGTATTTTGGGGTAGCTGAACAGCGTTTCTCAGGAGAAGCTGCGTCAGCTGGCGATCCTCTTCAAGTATCGTGCCATCACCGTCAACCACCTTTGAGGCCGGCTTTGCGGTCTGTTTCATATGGGCTTCCCAACGATAGATAAAACTCTAATTATCACAGCTAAGATGGATTGCCAAAGTTAATGTCGTACTGGAGAAGGCCGATTCATCCCCGTCACCCGAGATGGCGTGGTCCGAGCTTTCAGATTTGCTGTTAGAGAGCCAACACGGCTGATGAATCCTTGAGCTCTCTCCTTCTTGAAATGGAGCGCTTGTGCAAAAGAGGATATTAACCCATATATCCTCTCTAGATCGGGATCGACTCGCTGTAGCTCAATGAATTTCTGCGTTTACAAAGACATAGGCAAGGAAATCCACGGTTACCTTGTACCGGACGGATATTCTACAAAGCCGAAAGTATTGGTCAGGATCAACGACGACAGCAAAATTACCGAGGTCAATACCTGGATTTTTATCGAAGGAGCACACGCCCAAGGACTGCACGAGACCGGAAATGTCGGTTTCATACTGAACGAGAAAAACGTTCCGGGCGTCAGCACAGCTTCCAAGGTCGAGATATCTGACTCTGAAACAGGTATGATCATCTATCGGCGAGCGCAGCCAGAATATATTCCCAAGAAAGTCCTGCGTGTCGAGACCGCATATTTTCCTCAGACCGATCTCGACCTTTGCCTAAAGCCGTTCTTCCAGTTTTATGAACACCGCGTCGAGCATTATGGTTTTGAGACGGTGCGCCAAATGCTCGAGATTTTGCATCAGCCGTCCGTCTACGTTTCGGGTCGTATCCTCCTGAAAAATTATCGCATCTATATCGACTACAACATTGATGTGACGATGATTTCTCTGCGAGATCCGTTTTATGAACTTGCCCTGCGGCTGATCATTTTCAGCCGATACAACAAACAGAAGTTTCCATTTGTCGCTCCCCGCGATATACTCTTATTTAAGCCGGTTATGGACTGGTTCGACGATCTTGCCCTGCAGGACGAGGCTGCAATTTCGAAGGCAATCCGGAGCGCACCCAATGACACACTGAAACTTCTGGCATCGCCATTTACACAGCAGCTCGTCGCGGACAATCCGTCGGACACCGCGACACTTGATGATGTCTCGCAAGCCCTTGATATACTTTCACAGTTCACCTTGTTCGACGCGGGCCGCGACGATCGGACCTACCCGAGGCATATTGCTGAGCTGCTCGGCATACCGGAAAGCAGCGTGCGCACGAGAGGCCAGCTTGAATCGGTCCATCAACTAGCTGATATCTTGAAGAAAATAGGCCGCATTGAGCATTTGCTTGAGGCTGACTTGATCCTGTATCATTTCATCCAGAAGGCAGAAGCCCGCGCGCAATGAGGTTGAATTAACTGAGCGCCACGTCCATTCGAAGCACCTATCTAGATGAGAGTAAGATCGTGTTTTTCCACAGCCTGAAAACGCTCGTAAAAAAGAACAGCCTTCTTTGGGGGAAGGACGTTGCCGATGCTTATCACGGCGCCGCGTCGAGAGACATGAATGCGCACTGGAGCGTCTTTGTACAACCAGTGCTTGATCGACATCCAATCAATTTCACGAGGAGCATCGACTTTGCATGCGGCTACGGTCGAAATACGGACAAGCTGCTTGAACTTGCAGATCATGTGACCATGATTGACGTAAATCAAGAAAATATTGAACACTGCCAAAAAAAATATGCAGGCAATCCGAGGACCAGCATCACGGAATGCAATGGATATGATCTACGCAACGTCGCCAGTGAAACGTGCACTTTCTTCTACACGTTCGACAGCATGGTGCATTTCCCTCCGGAAATCGTGAAATCCTACCTTCCCGAGTTTTACCGTGTGATGTCCCCGAGCGGCTACGCGTTCATTCATCATTCAAACTACACCCAGGCTGGGCCAAAAAAAGATTTCCGCCAAAACCCTCATTGGCGGAACTACATGTCGGCCGAGATCTTCGCGGACCTGGCCCGGGCCGCAGGTTTTACGGTTGTCGAACAGACGTTTCACGATTGGGGCGTGCCTAACCTCGATTGTATATCGCTGCTAAAGAAGGCCTAAAGCTCACTTGAGATCAAGGAGTCTCCCTAGTCTCTAAGTGCGAGATCCTGGCACCCCACGGCGTTAGGTTTCGCCGTATTGCGACCCAAATGGTGGTGTCATAGATGTGGCAGTGGTGGATTGCAGTTTGAAGTAAGATGGTAGAAACAAAAACTCTGGACCAACGAACGAAGCCGGCGACAGCCTCCTCTGCAATCGCCCTGCAAAGGATACTTAACGTCATGCACGCAGTGATACTGCGTGACATCCGAAGCCGTTTTTTCAACAACGGCCTAGGCGCCTTAATTCCGCCATTGATGCCAATAGCACATGCTCTAATTCTGCTACTAATCTACACACTTACAAGCCGAACGGCGATTTTTGGTGACGACTTATTTTTATTTTTTGCCACTGGCCTTATACCGGCTTTGACTTTCTCGTATATTTCAAGATTTATGGCAGCATCTCTTCTAACGAATAAGAATATGTTGGCCTTTCCTGCAATTCATTTGCTCGATATTATTCTAGCGCGCTGCGCTCTCGAACTCATCGGGATTGTAATCTCAGTTTTTGTAATGTTTATCATTTTATTATCAATTGGCTCGGACCCCTACCCCCGGCAACCGGACCAAGCTCTTTTGGCAATGCTGAGCACTGCGCTTCTTGCCATCGGCGTCGGTATTATAATCAGCGTTATTTCGGCGATATATCCGTTTTTTGCGAGATTCTACTCCCTCTTTGTGGCGATAATATATCTCACCTCCGGCGGACCAATTTACCTGTATATATTTCCAAATGAGTTAATCTATTATTGCACGTTCAACCCCGTTTTTCACGCGGTTACTTGGATGCGTAGCGCCTACTACCTAGGTTATCCAACCCAGGCGCTAGATAAACTCTACTTAATTGGCTTCGGAATCCTGTGCCTTTGCATAGGCTTGTTGATGGAAAGGCTTCTGCGCAAGAAACTTCTCTCCCACTGAGCCCCCATAATTAAAATCAACTTCCACTTTACTGGAACTAGCGATTTTGGGTAGAGCATGTCCTGTTGATGTCAGTTGTCGAGGGTATCGACTGTCACGGCTGGCGAGGCATGAACATCTCTCCGACTCGTTTCGTGAGAGACCAATGCTGCGCCCATTACCGAAGATTGCGATGAGCCATCAGCGTCCTTCAGCAATCTTGCCAAAGTATGCAGGCTTGCGAGATTGACGTGCGGGACCGCCAGGCTTGACGTGCCCCCAAGAATTTAGGCCATTTGGAACTGGAATTTTCCACTTATGATCCCTGTTGGGAAGAAGAGGAGAATTCGATAAAGGCCTCGAAGTTTTCAGAAGCGCAGATCGCATTTGTTTTGAAGCAGGCAGAGGATGGGACGCCGGTCGGTGAGGTGTGCCGCAAGGCAGGGATTTCCGATGCGACCTTCTATAACTGGCGCAAAAAATACGCGGGGCTGATGCCTTCGGAGATGAAGCGATTGCGGCAGCTCGAAGAGGAGAACGCCAAGCTGAAGCGGATCGTGGCGGACCTGTCATTGGACAAAGCCATGCTACAGGATGTGCTTTCAAAAAAGCTCTGAGGCCTGCCCGCAAGCGCAAGCTTGTCGACACGGTCAAGGCGGACTGGAAGGTCTCGATCCGGCGTGCATGCGCAGTGTTGAGAATCGACCGGACGCTTTATGTCTACAAGTCCAGGCGCGGCGAGCAGGCCGAATTGAAGCTGAAGATCAAGGACATCTGCCAGACCAGGGTGCGTTATGGCTATCGCCGCGTTCACGTTCTGATCAGGCGTGATGGTTGGGCCGTCAACCCGAAGAGAATCTATCGACTTTACAAGGAGATGGACCTTCAGCTCCGCAACAAGACGCCCAAGCGCCGCGTGAAGGCGAAGCTGCGAGCCGACCGCACGGAGCCAGCCCATTCCAACCATGTCTGGGCTATGGACTTCGTTCATGACCAGCTGGCTACCGGCCGCAAGATCAGAGTTTTAACGGTTGTCGATACCTTCTCTCGCTTCTCGCCGGCGGTCGATGCACGTTTCAGCTATAAGGGCGAGGATGTGGTCCAAACGCTCGAACGGGTATGTCGCCAGGTTGGTTACCCTGCCACCATTCGTGTGGACAACGGCAGCGAATTCATCTCCCGAGACCTTGATCTATGGGCCTATCATAAGGGCGTCGTGCTCGACTTCTCGCGACCAGGCAAGCCGACCGACAACAGCTACATCGAAAGTTTTAACGGCAAGTTCCGTGCCGAGTGCCTGAACGCCCACTGGTTCATGAGCCTTGACGACGCGCGTTCGAAGATGGAGGATTGGCGTAGAGACTTGTATGAAGCGGCGTTTGTCAATCCATCGTCATCCCTCCCAAGATTGCCTTCCATCGGTTGTTCGCAGTCGTCTGGCAATCCGGCACCCGTTGGTGCCTCCACTTGTATCCGGCTGAGGCAGCTGCCTCCGACCATAATCCCGATTCATGGTGGCCAAACGCCTGCTTCGAAACGCGGTACCAAACTACAACTCGGCGTGTGATTTCCATCTCTACGCACGGTAGCCACGCTTCCTCTCAACTGCCCGTCGGCGGTTGAACCCTTATTTGGCGGCGATAGATAGCGTGGCCCCTTCGGGCACCACACCGTCTTCGATGAACCGCCAGAATGCTATTGCAAGTTTGCGGGCCAAAGCGACTATTCCGACCTTTCCAGAACGACCTCCATGCCCCGAGAAGCGGGAGCGATACCATTGCGTGAGCTGGCTTTGTGGTTGGTACTTGAGCCAACACCAAGCCAGTTCGATCAGCATCACGCGTGCTTGTTTGTTGCCCGCTTTGCTGATGCCCTGATCTCGATGCACCTCTCCACTGGAATACGGGCTGGGAGACAGTCCGAGGTAAGAGGCCAGATGCTTTCGGTTCTTAAATGTT